>Ga0209205_1000008_pt1 | contig 138306 bp, 117 predicted proteins | sample ZodSprso05mmetaG_FD_184133 | JGI IMG/M metagenome (GOLD analysis project Ga0209205, IMG submission 184133) | Hot spring sediment microbial communities from Zodletone spring, Oklahoma to study Microbial Dark Matter (Phase II) - Zodletone Spring... ... | reverse complement strand
CCACAGACATTTGCCACCTTTCCAGGATATTCCAGTATTTTAGGCGTTGGATTAAATGGATTACCTCCATAAAATATACAAGGCGGAAAACCTTCAGAGGTTACGATAAAATCATCTATTTCATCTTTATTAATGTCGCCCAATGGAATTATACCCTCAGCAAAATGACCGATTCCCGGCGAATCCTCAAAAGGTGAATCAAGCCGCAAGTCCGAAACAGAATCGGGAGATTCACTACCCCAATATATTAATACATAGCTGGGGTAAGAATTAGCACTTGGGGATGTCGCATAATCAGCATAGCCATCATTATTAATATCTCCTACACAGGCACCTATTGTGAATATATCAATTCCGTCTCTAATTATGCATATTGTGTCATCACAAAAATCATCAAGATCATCGCCGCCTTCATAAAGATAAAATACTCCTGCATAGGAAGAAGTATTCGGTGCACTTACTATTACATCATTGCGGGCATTACCATTATAATCACATGAATATACTCCAATCCCAAATCCCTCCAGCGGATCACCTGACAGACTCAAATCTGCCTGCGTTTTTGAATAAAAATCAGAAGCTCCCAAATATATATCAATATATTCGATCCCGGATTCATTCCGAAGCATTGAAAAATCATTATAAGCGTCCCCATTTATATCTGATAGCCAGGTATATCTTCCAGCATGACCCAGATATTGCTTATCCGGAAGAGTATCTGCAGGATTTCCCCCATAGTATACCTTGATTTCTCCCAGCGCGTTCGAGGCAAAAACTTCCGAATAGCCATCCGAATCCAGATCGCCGGGGGAGAATACTATAATCCCCAAATTATCCGAAAAAGTCTCACCCTCATCTATAAAAAGAAGGCCCAGACCTATAGCATGGGTTTCAATCTGCATAAAAAAACAAGAAACAAAAATTACTATCGATGCTCTTTGCAAGATCCCCGAAGTACAGAATATAGAATTCAATGTTCAGCATCCGGCTACGTGGTTCAATCTCAAGATAATTAATTGGAATCTGACGTCAATGAAAATCACGCCCAAATAAATTTGGGCGTGCCACCCGGTAGGGCAGAATCCGGAATAAAATGATTCTGCCAATGATAATTCACTTTGAGAGCATCTCCCGGTGCGCCCAGCGGACGCGGAGAACGAGGACGTACTCCGTCAGGGGCCGGACAGGTCCGCGCACGAAAAAATAATTTTGGGCAGCGCACATTGATCTGCAAATACAAAAGGCCGGCAAAACCGGCCCTTTATATGAGAAATATTTCGATTAAATTACTTACTTTATTCCAACTAACTCCACTTCAAAGAGCAGTGTCGCGTTGGGCGGGATAACATTGCCTGCTCCGCGGGAACCGTAGCCGAGCTCGGGCGGGATAATCAGGAGGCGCTTGCCGCCGACATTCATCATGGCCACACCCTCATCCCAGCCCTTGATTACACGGCCCGCACCCAGCACAAATTCCAGCGGCTGGCCGCGGTTTTTGGAACTGTCAAACAGGGCTCCATCCAGAAGCCATCCGGTATAGTGCACCTGGACTGTCTGACCTTTTTCGGGCTGTTCGCCGTTGCCCTTCTCCAGCACAACATATTTCAGACCGGAATCGGTCTCTTTCACATCCTTTTCATCATACAGCGGCGGTTTGGGCGGCTTGGGGCCCTCGCTGACCTCTAAGGCCTCGACCTCGAAGATCAATGTTGAATTGGCCGGAATCGGCCCCATAGCACGGTTGCCGTAACCCAGGTCAGGCGGAATTATCAGCATGCGCTTGCCGCCGGGAGCCATGCCCTGCAGGCCCTCTTCCCATCCTGGAATTACTCTATGCTCGCCGACTACGACTGTAAAAGGCTCGCCCCTATCCCGTGAGCTGTCAAATTTCTTGCCGGATGTCAGCCATCCGGTATAATGGACTTTTACCGAATCCCATTCTTCAGCTTTTTTGCCCTCACCCAGTTCAACGTCGATATATTTCAGGTTCGATGCGGTCGTTATGGTATCGCCCTCAACCTCAGGAACATCTTCCTGAATTATCGGACTCTCCTCCTGAGCCAGAAGACCGGAAAAGACAAAAAATGTGGCGAAAACTAATGCAAAAAGAAACAGGTTGATCTTTATTCGCATCACAAATCCTTTCGTTTTGAGTTACACCTGTGTTAACGATTGTACCGTTTTCTTATCCAAACGTTTCACGACTGCTGTAATTAGTTTGACGCAGTTCAGATAATCATCACGGTAGATCATGGAAGCGTGGCCATGAATGTAGCGTGTGGCCAGGCCGATAAATATCGAGGGCACACCGAATTTGGTCATATGAATCCGTCCACCATCGGTGCCGCCGCGTTCCAGGTAGCTGAGGCCATAGGGAATCTTGTTCTTCTCGGCCGTATCTATAACCAGATCACGAAGTTTTACATTCGGTATCATGCTGCCGTCATAAACCACAATCTGCGGCCCCGAACCCATCTTCTCCGGCGGCTCGCCCTCCATACCGGGGGTATCGCGAGCGACGGTAACATCGGTCACGATGCCGACATCCGGATCGCCCATATATGCGGCAGTTCCGGCACCACGCAGACCGACTTCTTCCTGTACAGTACCGACACCCAGCACAGTATTGGGATGTTTGGCTCTCTGCAGTTTCTTGAAAAGCTCGATCACTATGCCGCAGCCGATTCGATTATCAAAGGCCTTGGCCAGATACATCTTCTTATGGTTCATGATAGTAAAAGGCGAATATGGAACGATGGCATCGCCCACGCTGACACCCAGATTTTTTTTGACATCATAGCCGTCTTTCGCCCCTACATCGATATACATATCCTTCAACTCAAGGACTTTCTTGCGCTCCTCCTCTTTCAGAAGATGTGGAGGTGTGGAGCCGACAACTCCGAGCACCGGGCCTTTTTTGGTGAGAATCTGTACTCTCTGGGCCAGGACTACATGCCCCCACCATCCACCCAGCGGCAGAAACTTGATGAAGCCCTTCTTGTCGATCTCCTTAACCATGAAGCCGACCTCATCCATATGGCCCGCGACCATGATGCGGGGGGAATCGGCGGTTCCTTTTTTGGCGGCGATGAGGGAGCCGAGTCTGTCATAAGTTATTTCATCCGAAATCGTTTCCAGATGATTTTTCATGATTGATGCGATCTCGTGCTCATGCCCCGGAACCCCGGGAGCATCAACCAGCTCCTGGAGCAATGTTTCAGTGGAATCCATATTCCTTACCTTCCTTAATAGTATTTCAAAAGCTCAGACAAGTTATCGATCACCAGATCGGGCAGGGACAAATCATCATACTCCCGGCCCTTTTTGCGTAACAGAATCGAGAAGACTCCGCAGTTTTTTGCGCCCAGCACATCGATTTCAACTCGATCTCCAATAAAGAAAGCCTTTGAGGCCGAAATGTCAAGCTCTCTGAGCATTTCTATATATATGGAGGGATGCGGCTTGCGCCGCGGGAATGCTGATGAGAAAATAACATGGTCGAAGAAACGATCGATTCCGAATTTTCTCATATCTTCAAGATGGTATTCGGGAGGAAAGACGGTGTTTGAGATCAGCCCGATTTTATGGCCATTGCTCTTGAAATACTCCAGCACCTCCAGTGCACCGGTTTTAAGGTATATACTTTCCCTTACAGGTTGATAATAAACCTCCAGAAACTTCTCGAGGAAATCGGAATTGTTCGAGATGCCGAGATGTAAAAGAAAACTCTCGAACAATTTCAGTATATCCTTTTCTTTGTGGGTGATATTGCTCTCTTTTTCGACCTCGACCACTTTATACAGGAAGACCTCATAAAATTTATCGAATTCGGGCGGCTGCGTATCGGTTTCCTGCAAATATTTATGCGCTCTCTTCAGGCTCAATTTAAATAAATCCGGCCAGGGAATATTTTCATATTCTATGAGAGTAGACCCGAGGTCGAAAATTGCGGCCTCTTTTTCTTTCAATGACGTCATGGCATAATCTCAGCCTGCAAAGAATTCGGTATTTATCTTCTCAATTACTTCTTTATAGATATTATCCCAGATATGTTCCCGGGCAATCTGCTTGCCGATTGTTTCTGCTTCTTCCTTATCTCTCTGGAGCATAAATTCTATGGCATGAATCCAGTCTTCCGCATTGTTGGGTACAATTTTGACAAAACGAGGGTCAAACCTGCTCAAAACTTCCATCTCGGATGACACCGAGCACAAACCTGCGGCTGCGAACTCATAGAACTTCAATGGATTAGAATATCGGAAGAAATCGTTATCCTTATATGGCATAAAACCTACATCAAATGATTTCAGCACCTCGGGCATAAGGCTGTGCCGGTATTTGCCTGTGAAATGAATATTGTGATATTGACTCATCTTTTCGAGCGGCGCACTTTTTTGAACAGGACCCACAAACAGAAAATTCCATTCAGGTTTTTGAGATACTATTGCTTCGATCAATTCCCAGTCAAGACGTTTTGATATTATTCCCGTATAGCCTATACGGGGAGAAGGGATTTTAATCAATTCCGCTCCGGGCTCAATATTTTCTTTGCTCAGGCGTTCATAAGTCTGTTTGTCCAGCCCGTTGCCCGAGAGCCAGGCATGTTTGTAGTGGCTGCCGTATTTTTCGAGAAGCTTGGGGGAGGTTGCCAGCAGTAGGTCAATTTTGTCACGAAGACCTGTTTCTTTGCGATCGACCGCCTCGATACTATGTCCGTCATAATCCACAAGATTATCATATAATTCCAGTACATTTAATGAATCTGGAAAAAGGTCGGTTATATAATATTGCTGGGGATGATGGAACCAGATGATTGGACGGTCCTCGGAAATTCCCAACTCGCACATGAGGTATCGATAGGATTTCCTCAGGGCCTTGATATTCATGCTTTCAAGCACTGTAAAATGTGCGGCAATCAGGTCATTAATGAAATAGCGCGGTGAGAAGAGAAAAAGATTATTATCAAGCTCTTCTATAAGTGGCTTTTCAAAAAATTCCCGCATACGCTCCGGCTTCTTGACCACAGTTGTGAAACGGCAGAGGGGCCGATTAACAGCGACAACACTGCAATCTAGTTCCTTGACCACATGCGACAGGGCATAGAGCATATGTCGGCGCATAAAAAGAGGCCAATCCACTGTCAGGAATAACAGAATTATTTTCGGAAATTGTCTCAATCTTCTATGGCCAGTTGCAGTATTTGCTCGATTAGTTGATCAAATGAAATGCCCGCCGCTTTTGCGGCTTTGGGCACCAGCGAGGTCTTGGTCATACCCGGCAATGTATTTACCTCCAGGCAATACAGCCGGCCCTCTTTATCCATGCGAAAATCAACACGGGCATAGCCCTTGCATTCGAGTGTTTTAAATGCTCTCAGGCCCAGATCCTGGATCAATATCGTAGTTTCATCCGGGATTTTGGCCGGGTACTCGTATGCACACATACCCTCGGTATATTTGCATTCATAATCGTATAATTTATTCTTTGGCAGGATTTCGACCACGGGCAATGCTCTCTCCCCGAGAATTGCAACTGTCAACTCCCTGCCGTCTATATATTCCTCGATCATGACATTATCAGAAACCTCACAGGCGAGCTCGATTGCTTTGCGGTAGTCATCCAGCTCCTCTACCAGCGAGAGTCCCACAGTCGAGCCCTGATCATTGGGTTTTACTATAATTGGAGGGGAAAATTCCTGTCGTATGAGCTCATACAGCTCATCATCAAAATCCTTTTTATTAATCAGCATCCAGTCCGGGGTGGGAATATCGTCCCGCTCAAATAATTTTTTGGAGATGGCCTTGTTCATGCATAAAGCCGAAGAGAGCATGCCCGAGCCGGTATATTTCTTGCCGGCAAGATCGAGAAGGGCCTGAATTGTACCGTCCTCACCGCTCCCCCCATGAAAAGCCAGAAATACAGCATCAACATCAGAAAGCTCCTCCAGATTGGCTATTTTGAGGCTCTGCACCCGGTCATATCGGGCCAGCTGTCCGAGCTCGGGAGGAGCGGTCTTGATATCATCACTAATCAGGCGGGTGGACTCTTTGAGATATCTGCTGCCTTCGGCAGTGTCGATGGCGATCACCTCATGGCCGTTGCCCTGCAGCGCCGAAGTTATCGCCGCCCCCGAGGCCAGGGAGACATCCCGCTCAAGAGAAATTCCCCCCATTAGAACCAGGACCTTCATCCACAAGTCTCCTTTTTAAATAATATCTGGCAATCCATAATATTATTATAACAATTACTATTATAAACACAACATTTGTATAGGTTGAGAGAATCCTGTACACTTTCTGGAGATTCTGCTGGAGGTAATGGGCCATCAGAATGACCATGCTGTTCCAGATCAAACATGATATCGAGACCAGGATGAACGCTTTCTTGAAGGGCATCTCGGCTATCCCGGCAAAGAATACCAGCGCAAACCTGATCCCGGGAAGAAATTTGGAGACTACCAGAATGCTTTTACCATACTTTTTGTACCACATTTCCGTTCGATTAAGGAGCTTATCGTTAAGAAACCAGATTTTTCCTGATTTAAGGATTCGCCTGCCATAGCGCCTACCAACCAGAAAAACCACTGTCAATCCAAGCGCAGAGCCGGCATAGGCCGCGGCAAGAACAATAATCAGAGAAACATCCCCGGCTCCAGATAAAAACCCCGCGGCAAATATGGCGACATCACCCGGAAAAATCGGAAATACATATTCGATAAACATGGCGCCCGCCACCATAAAATATACCCACAAGCCGCCGTGGGATATGAAGATATCTGCCCAATCTTTCCAATGTTGAAAATCCGGGAAGATCTCACTCATAGTATTCCTCTTCCGACGAAGATTCTTCTTCCTCTTCCTCGGGTTCGCTCATGTCTATAATTGTGCAGACTGCAAAAGCTGAAATGCCTTTTTTGAATTCAGGTACAAGATGAAAAAATGAACCGGATTGCTTGAGTGAAATCATGCTGCTGTCGATTTTCAGGGCATGGGAGAGATTCAAAAGCATATATGTTTTATAAGGGGCCAGATCGATCTCGGAACAGGCCAGAATCACATCAATGTTTTCTATTGCAAATGATATTCGCGCCAGCTTTAGATTCACCAGTTCCAGGAGCCTCAGTCCGGAAATATCTTTATATTTAATATCATCCTCGGGAAAGAGCTCATTCATCTCTCCCAGGTTGGAGGCCCCCAGGAGGGCATCGATAATAGCATAGCACAGCACATCGGCATAGGAGTTGCCCTCGAGCCCCATGGGATGGTCTATTTTAGCTCCACCGAGAATGAGTTGTCGACCCTTAACGAACGGACGCATGGCGATCCCTATCCCGGTCTTAAACATCGGAGCCTCTTGCGTTCATGTTTTTCTTGATAAAATATTTGGCTACTTCAAAATCTGCATCGCTTTCTATCCTGAAGTTCTTACTGCTGCCCTCTACAACCCTCACCTTGCTGCCGTAGTATTCAACCACCGCCGCATCATCGGCGAAAACGTGGGCGGTTGTAGCGGCTGACCTGTAGGCATCCATTATAAGGTTGTATTTGAATACCTGAGGGCTTTGCATGAGGTAGATTCTTTTTCTGTCGAGGGAAGCGAGGATATATCCCCCCTCGGCCCTTTTTACTGGCTGGTGCGCCTGCCTGCCCAGCGCGACAGCATCATGCTCAAGGCACTCGGTGATTAATTTTGAAACCGTATCGACATCAAGGAAGGGCCTCAGGGCGTCATGAATCATCACAATATCCGTATCTTTGCCCAGCCCTTCAAGACCGGACAAAATGGTGCCATATCGGGTTTCCCCCGATTCGCGAATTTTCTGCACCTTATGGAACTTATATCTATCCACGATATTATCCGACATATAGAGCATAAATTCAGGCGCAACCACAGGAACAATCTCATCGATCTGCTCGCATTCCTGAAATACCCTGATCGTGTGGGCGATGACTGGCATGCCCTCGATCGGTTTGAAATGCGGGGGCAGATCACCCGGGTCGAGTTTGGGATAATATCCGCTATAGATTATCGCACAGCATTTCATAATATCATCATGCTGTCGCCGTAGCTGAAGAAGCGATAACCTTCCGCCACAGCTTCACTGTAAATCCTCAAAATATTCTCACGCCCGGCAAAGGCCGAGACCAACATCAGAAGAGTTGATTTTGGAAGATGGAAATTGGTGATCAATTTGTCAACAAGTTTAAACTGGTAAGGAGGATAGATAAAAAGATCGGTATCTCGTGAAATCGGCTCAAGACTCCCATCGGTTTGCTTATACCAGCTTTCGAGCGCCCGTACCGAGGTTGTGCCGACCGCCACAAGGTTTTTGTTCTGTCCTCTTAACTCCTTGATTTTCAACGCAGTTTCCGGTTCGATGCGATACCTCTCGAATTCAATCTGATGTTTTCGGGGGTCATCCACACGAATCGGCTGAAATGTTCCCCAGCCTATATCGAGAATAATCTCAGCGATTTCAATTCCCTTTCTTTTCAAGTTTTGGAGAATTTCGGGGGTGAAATGCAGTCCGGCTGTGGGCGCCGCGACCGAGCCCCAATAGCGGTTGTAAACAGTCTGATAGCGCTCGTAATCGGAATCCTCCGGCTGGCGCTGAATGTAGGGCGGAAGCGGGATTATGCCCTGAGCTTCCATCAAATCATACACTTTCTCCGGAGGGTGAAACCTCAGCGTACGGGAGCCGTCAGCATGAACATCCACCACCTCGGCCCCGACAGGGAATTCTCCAAATGATAGTTCGACCCCGGCATTCATGCCTCTGCCCGGCTTGACCAGGCTTTCCCATACACCCTGTTCCAGTTCCCGCAAAAGCAGCAGCTCAAATTTTCCCCCGGTTTTGGTCTTACTCCCAAACAACCGAGCCTTCAATACACGCGTAGTGTTCACCACCAGAAAGTCATCTGGATCGAAAAACTCCACCACGTCATAAAATCTCTTATGCCAAATCTGACCTGTTTTTCTGTCATAGACCAGAAGCCTGCTATGGTCGCGTCTTTTTGCAGGATAATTGGCGATCTGCTGTTGGGGAAGATGGTAGTCGAAATCTGTGAGCTTCATAATTTATTTGGAGGGAGTATGGGATATAGATTTTTTCTTTTTCTTCGCCTTCTTCTGATATCTTTCTTTTTCGGAGAAGACACAACCGCAGTATTTCTGCATATACAAACCCATTTCGCGCGCTTTCTGCCGCCCTTCACGATAACCGGAGACAATATCGAGGTCGAGGAATTTCACTCCAGTCTGGGCTTCCAGATCATTGCCCACTTTTCTGATATAATCCAGCTTTTGATAAGGCGATACCAGCAGGGTAGTGGTAAAATATTCGAATCCATTGGCTTTGGCGTAACGGGCGGCCTCTGTCAACCTCAGAATATAGCAGTGCATGCAGCGGTCCTGCAGATCTGACATAGCCGCCTGAAGGAATCGTTCCAGATCATAGCTGTCCTGATAGACGATATCCATCTGTTTCATATCCTGAAATTTTCTCAGGCTTTTCAAGCGCTCTTTATATTCGGTAAAGGGGTGAATATTGGGATTGTACCAGAAGCCGGTTAAGTGCTCGCCTTCCCTGATCATTTTCTCATAAGGATAGACCAGGCAGGGGCCGCAGCATATGTGAGTCAGAATCTTCATAATATTTTTCTGTCGGATTCAAGAGATATACGGATCGAATTTGCCTATATTTTAAAAAAGCTCTCGCTGGTCCCTTTCAGATTTTTTCAAATTCAAGTGCTGGTATCCATTGGAGGTAACCACCCGTCCGCGGGGCGTGCGATTCAAAAGCCCCTCCTGAATCAAAAACGGCTCATAGATTTCCTCTATGGTATCCTGCTCCTCGCCTACTGCAACAGCAAGCGTGTTAATACCCACAGGGCCGCCTTTGAATTTGTGTATAATAACCTCCAGGATACGTGTATCCATCTCATCCAGACCGAGATTATCGACATCCAGGCGCGCCAGGGAATCGGAGGCGACAGCCCTGTCGATACCGCCATTACCGGCCACCTCTGCAAAATCCCGCACGCGCTTCAAGAGCCGGTTGGCGACACGGGGCGTGCCCCGCGATCTTCGGGCGATTTCGAATGAGCCCTCCTGGTCTATCTTCACGCCCAGGATTTGGGCGGAACGCTTTACGATTTTCTGCAGGCTTTCCACATCATAATAATCCAGCCTGCCGACGACTCCGAAACGCGACCTCAATGGGGAAGTCAGAAGACCCGCACGGGTGGTTGCGCCGACAAGCGTGAAATGCTTGATCGGAAGCTGAACCGAACGCGCCGAGGGCCCTTTATCGAGCATAATTTCCAGGGAAAAATCTTCCATGGCCGGATAAAGATATTCTTCCACCACACGATTCAGGCGGTGGATTTCATCTATAAACATGACCTCGCGCAGATTCATATTCGTCAGAAGACCGGCAAGGTCGGCGGCACGTTCCAGTACCGGCCCCGAGGTGGTCTTGATCTTGACTCCCAGCTCGTTGGCCATGATGTGGGCCAGAGTTGTTTTTCCAAGTCCCGGAGGACCGTAAAGGAGCACATGATCGAGGGCCTCGCCCCTGTTGGAGGCGGCCTCGATGAAGACCTTCAGATTGTCCACCAGCTTCTTCTGCCCAACAAAATCTTTGAAGTGCCGGGGCCTGAGGGTGGCATCAAAGGTTTCCTCTCCGGCGGCACGATCCGGGGCTGTAATTCGCTCTTTCGGCATAATCATATAAGTTAAGTAAAAAAATTACCTTCGCAATCACAAAATACGGCAGTTCTGCATGTCAAACTAATTTATTTTTGACACAAGATGACTTCCTTAGTCATTCTGAGGGAATGAAATGACCGAAGAATCTATTGTGCTACCCTGAGATCCTTCGTCTCGCTCAGGATGACTGGATTCAGTACCATTTTGTTTATCATTCATCAGCATCTTTTAACAATGTTGCAAGCCGCTCTTTCCAGATTAGACTTGACAAAATGCAATAACATTCGTACAGATTCCGAAAACATCTCATTAGTTTAGACTAAAAGGCAGCTTCTTACAAGGAGGTAAAATGGGCAACTTCTTTTTTATAAAGCCTGCTCTAACCGCACTTGAGGAGGGGCGTTCGGTACGCTTTGGAATATTCATCCTGATGTGGATTATTGCGATAGCTATCGTAGCGGCGGGCATAGTAAGCTGGGTGGATTTCTGGAATCAGGTCTCCGGGCAAAATGCGTCAGGGGTCCTGGGCGTAATTCTATACCAGCTTGTGTTCCTGATCCTGCTTTATTTTCTCTTCCAGATACTGGTAATCCGGGCCAGTGATGTGTTAAATGTGGAGGAATTCGAATCAGATTTTACGGTGATTCCGGTTATGTCCGTGCTGATACGGGCAGTGGGGGAATTACTCGCCATCTACTGCCTTTTTCAGGGGATAGGATGGCTGATTTTCGCCTGGTTTGCCAGCGCCGTTCCACAACTTGGACTGGGCGCATTTGATGATCTGTTTGTCATCGTAAATATCTATTCAGGTTCCGGATTCAAACAGGGGATTATCGCCCTGGTCAAGGGGATAATCTGGGGCTTTGCCTCAATCGTCGTGGCTTATTTTCTGGCTGAAGTGATAAGTTTATGCCTGAGATGGTACCTGGATATAAAGAAAATCCGTGTGGTAGCGGAGGGGCATGAGAAACCCGCCCCTGCTGCGGCCACAGCCGGCGCCGAGGGACCCAAGCCCGAGGAGAAGGGCGGCGAAGAGAAAAAAGATTAGATTACCTGGATCTGATATGGCAGCAGGATACTGAAAGATGGGCGCTTCAGGTTGAGGAGGACGCTCCTGCAGCAGTGTTGACGAGGGTGAGTATCTTATCGGATGGATGACGGCTGAAGATTCCCGGTGCCTGCTCAGACTTCATTTGGGCGGGTCTTTCCACCTCTCACGCCCAAAGCGGTGTTACCCATCACGAGGCGATCATTTAAATATCTTGATTAGTCAAGCTGGCTTGTCACAAACAGGCATTTGCCACGCTCAGGATCGTACATCTGGCATTTGCGGTAATCGCCGAATGGAACTATCCCGTCGGTGGCGAGGCAGTCCCAGTCGAAATCGCGGCAGGGCAGCTCGCGATTCAGTTCTTCAAGGCGTTCTTCTCTTGTAAGGTCGATAAATCTCTGCATAAGTATTAATTGTCAGTCATGCCGTATTCATGCAGCTTATTGCGAAGAGTACGGGTGGTAATACCCAGTTCCTCGGCTGCTTTGGTACGGTTTCCGGCGTGACGTTCCAGTGATTTCAGGATAAGTATCTTCTCCCCTTCCGAGATCGTGATCGGCTCGGAAAGCATGTCCGACATCTCGGCATTCGGCCCCAGAGCCAGATATGAGGGAAAATCCATGTGAGTGATAACAGAGTTCTTTGAGGTCACCACCGCCCGATGGATGAGGTTCTCCAGCTCGCGCACATTGCCAGGCCAGGGATAAGACTGCAATAATCTCAATGCCTTTTCTGAAAGGCCCTCAATATGGCGCTCATCCTCTTCGTTAAACTTCTGAATAAAATGTTCAATCAGCAATGGCAGGTCATCCTTGCGCTCCCGCAGGGGAGGAATTTCGATATTGATTACATTGAGCCGATAATACAAATCCTCGCGGAACTTGCCCTTCCTGACTTCGTCCATCAAATTGCGGTTGGAGGTTGCGATCAACCGAACATCGACCTTGACCGGCAGACCCGACCCGACCCGCTCGAACTCGGACTCCTGCAGCACTCTCAGGAGCTTGGCCTGCAGACCGAGATCCATCTCCGAGACTTCATCCAGCAGAAGCGAGCCGCCGTCGGCCAGTTCAAAGCGTCCCTTGGTCTGCTTGATAGCGCCGGTGAAAGCGCCCTTCTCATGGCCGAAAAGCTCCGATTCGATCAGATTTTCCGGCAGGGCGGCGCAGTTTATTCGGATGAAGGGCATATCCTTGCGGGGGCTGTTGTAATGAATTGCTTTGGCTACCAGCTCCTTGCCTGTGCCCGACTCGCCAGTCAGGAGAATTGTGGCCTTGCTGTTGGCGGCGGTCTGGATCAGGTCGAATATATCCAGAAGTTTTCTGTTCTGCCCGACGATATTTTCAAAACTATATTTATCCCTGATCTGGGCCCTGAGAACCTTGTTCTCCATGGCCAGAGCACGGTGCTCGAGCCCCCTCCTGACGACGATTTCGATCTCATCAGGAGAGAAGGGTTTGAGGATATAATCGTAAGCGCCCTTACGCATGGCATCCACCGCATTCTCGATCGTGCCGTAGGCGGTAATTACGACCACGACTGAATCGGGAGAAACCGCCTTGATCTTCATCAGGAGCGTAATACCGTCCATCTCGGGCATACGCACATCGGTGAGAATGAGATCATATTCATTCTCCTGCATCAGTTTCAACGCCTCGGCTCCGGAGAGAGCAGAGTGTACCTTAAAGCCCGCGCGGGTAAGGGTTTCGTTGACGAATTCGTTTACCAGCTTGTCGTCATCTACAACCAGTATCATGTTGCTCATTGTGATACCTCGATTACATTTCAATGTAAATTGGCAGGTATTTCAAGGGTAATATCTGTCCCCCGCCCGATTTCGGAATCTACTCTAACTTCACCTTTATGCAAAAGCACAAGTTTCTTAACTGTGGCAAGTCCCAGCCCGGTTCCAGAATTTCTGGTGGTAAAGAACGGTGTGAACAGCTTTTTCTTGTTTTCCTCACTGATGCCCGCACCCGGGTCGGAAATCATTATGCTCAATTTGTCGTCGGCTACGACCGAAAGTTTTATCTCCGAATGTCCGTCCTGCGCTTGATGAGCATTCAGCAGCAGATTGGTCAAACACTGGCTGATATGCTGGGGATCGAACTGCCATTCCAGCGATTCGGGTGAAACGATCACATCGATATTCGAGAGCTCCTCATTTTGCGCCAGAGTCATGCGGAAATTAGTGACAATCTCCTCGATGAAGGGCTTGATCTTCACGGCGCTTATTGCCGGATGGACCTCCTGGGCGTAGTTCAGGAGTGATGAAACCGATTTATCCAGGTTTTCGACACCCTTGATTATCTTATCAACTGTCTTTACACGGGGATCATCGTCGGCGAAATCCTTGCGCAGAAGAGCGGCAAACCCCAGGATACCGCCCAGGGGATTGCGGACTTCATGGGCCACGGTGGCCGCCATCTCGCCCAGGGCGGCCAGGGTCTTGACACGGGTGATCTCATCTTCGAGCCGGCGGATTTTGGAGATATCGTGATAAAGCTCAAGAGCGCCTGAAATATGGTCGTACTCGTCATAGAGAAGGGCAGTCGAAAACGAGACGGTCAGATTTTCGCCTGTCTTCAAAATAATCCGTTTTTCCTCGGAAACAGCCGGCGATTGCGTCTGCATTGTTCTGACAGCGGAATACTCCGGATTGCTGTCACACACGAACTCCAGGCCATGAAGCATAGCTGTCTGCTGATCGATCTTCAAAAGCTTGCAGGCAGCCCTGTTCATCATGGTAATGTTGCCCTCGAGGTCGTACACCACTATCCCCGAGGGAACCGATTCAGTTAATTTCTCCAGGAAATTCTGGGCTTTCTGGTTTTCAATAAGCGCCTGCCGCAGCTTGTAATTTGTTTCCTCGAGCTGCTTATTTAATGATCCGAATCGTTCCTCGAGGTTTTGATAGCTGGTATTCAGTTTTTCTATCAGCCCGTTAAAACTCAAGAACGACTGGTTCAAATCAGAAAGTTTCGAAATGTCCGGATCAGGCCCTCTCTTAACATTCTTTTCATCCATATGAAAAAAATATATGCAAGTATTCGGAGATCGCAATAAAAACAATTTAAAAAAGCTGATTATTTATTGCACAATTAGAAACGCCGGCGTGATCAGGCTGAAAAGAATTCCCCGATACTGAACCCGCCGGCGTGGATATAGACTTTTTTGATGTGTGATGTCCCCGGAACCGCGTTCGACCACATTTCCTCAAATCAGGCCTGCGGCATCCGGTTTATAAATCTGCCTCACAAATATGAGCCTGTCTCTTCAACATCCTCTTTTCCTTCGAAAAGCTCGAGAAGCTGATGGAGCCGTTTTTTAATCTCTTCCATCCGGGCAGCGGCATCCAGAATCCGCTGGGACATGCTGTCCTGCAACTGCAGGGCATCAAAAGCAGCAAAGGCTTCCTCCAGATTCTGCAAGGCTTTTTCTTCGATCGCATTGACCGTATCGCGAATCTTCGATCTATTCTTGAAATATGTTGCCGGCAATGCTTTACGCAGTGTTCCAATTTCCTGCACGATATCATCAGTAATCTTCATCAAATTCTCCACCCGTTCCATGGTCTGCTGGATCGGTGCGGCGCTCTTTTCGGTAATTTCCTCAATTTGCGGTTGTTTTGCGCCATCCTGCTTTTTTGATCTGGCATCAGGTTCCTGCATTCTGGTGAAGTTCTGGACAACATCACTAACGGAGCTCGTTAAACTCTGCAATTCTGTCTGGATCTTACCTGCTAAATCTTTTATTTCCTGCATTATATCCTCCGTCGCTACTGGGTCTGCATGACCTGCTTAATTTTGTCTACAAGGGTTTGGGGCGTGAAGGGTTTGACAATGAAGCCGTTGACACCCGCCTTCATGGCCCGTTCGATATCGGCCTTGACCGATCCGCTGGTCACCATCAAAATCGGCAGGGACTCGAACGCTCCCGTGGAGCGCACATTGTTCACGAATGTCAGCCCGTCCATCTCCGGCATGTTCCAGTCGGTAATGATGAAATCGAAATCTTCAACTTTCATCTTCTCCAATGCATCCCTGCCGTCGGTGGCTTCCATCACGTCGGGGAATCCGGCCCGCCTGAGAGTATTCACGATAATGCGGCGCATATTCGGTGAATCATCCACCGCCAGAATTTTGAGGTCCTGCACCAATTTCCTCCTTCACTCGAGAAGAAAGTCCGATATAAATCGTGACAAAGCCGGCCGCTCCATCATCGAGCCCGGATTAATCCCGGGCCATCGGAATTGTTGTCCTGGATGTGGAATCCTAAGTGGCTGCTTTTTTTCTTGCTAACCTGGAACGCCTTGGCTGAGATCCGCCATTCTCTTCCTTAAAATCGGGATTGTCCGAATCGCCTCTTATGGATTCCTCGAGCATCCTGACTTTTTCCTTGAGCAGCGTGATCTCCCTGCGAAAATCATATTCCTTAATCGCCGCCGTAACGATGTCCTTGAGTTCATTCAGGCGGAACGGCTTCACTATATAATCGAAGGCGCCCGCCCTCAGCGCATCGATGGACGATTCCACGGTGGGATAACCGGTCATCAGGACGACCACGACATTGGAATCGAGATCACGGATCTGCTTCAGGGTCTCGAGCCCGTCCAGCCCGGTCATCTTGAGATCGATCAAGGCCACATTGTAATGGTTTCCCCCCACCATCTCTAACGCCGCCTCGCCCGATTCGGCTACATCCACCGTAAATTTGAGTTTACTGAAATACTCTTCCAATAGCTCTCTTACAAAAAGCTCATCATCAACAACGAGAACTTTTTCGGTTGACATAAATACTCCTATTACGAAACTGGGGCTTTTTCTTCCAATACTGCCTCGATACATTCAAAGAGGCGATTAATATTGAATGGTTTAACAATGTAATCTGCCACCCTCAGCCGCAGGGCCTCGATGGCTGATTCGAGAGATGGAAATCCGGTCATTATTATAACCGGGGGTCCATTTTCCCGGGTATTAGCTCTCCTGAGCATCTCCAGCCCATCCATGTCGGGCATTTTCAGATCGGTCAAAACAAGATCGACCTCTTCCACCCCCATTATCTCCAGAGCTTTCGAGGCGGATTCCGCCAGAATGATATCATAATTCCGTGAGGTAAAGAAATCATACAGCAGGTCGCGAATCAAAAGCTCATCATCAACAACCAGTATCCGCGGCATCAGACTCTCCCTTCTAAAGCGGCAAGCGCTTTGGACGCTGCCTCGGCAACATCCGGGTTAGTATCGTTCAGAATATTTCTCAAGACCGCCAAAGACCTTTCGTCCTTAAGGCCGGAGAGCGCCTTGGCAGCCGCAATTCGAATAGTGTCATTTTCATCCGTAAGCAGATTCAGGATTTTATCGGTAACCGACTGATCCCCAATTGTGCCGGCCACATCTATCGCATGAAGCCTTACACCCAAATCCTGATCATTCAGGAACATGGCGATAGAGCTCAGGGCACTGGATCCTTCCAGGCTGACCATGGCATCGATGGCGGCTTTCCGCACCCGGGGATGATCGTCGTTGAGGATTGCCCTGATCGGTTCCAGGGCACGCCGGTCGGCGATCCGTCCCAGGGATTCCACCGCTGAAAGCCTGACCTCCCATTCAGGGTGATTCAAAGCTGTAATCAATGGCTCCACCACCTCCCGTTCGCCTATCCATCCCAGAGCTGCGGCGGCCATTTTCTGACGCTTGATTTCAGAACCGCCGAGGTCTTTGCAAAAATGATCGACAACTTTCTGGCCGCCAATCAATACCAGCGCCCCCAGACATGCCTCGCATACATCGACGCAATCATCGTCAAGCCACTGTATGAGTTTTCCGACATCGCGATCGTCGCCCACCCAGCCGATAGATTTTATGGCCGCGCCACGAACATTGCCTGACCTGTCCTCGGCCAATTTGAAAAGCGTATTTAGGATATTCCGATCTCCGATTTTACCGAGTGTGCAGGCCGCCTGCTCACGCACCGCCGCGCTCTGGTGCTCAGCCAGCTTCATTACCTCTTGAACATAGCGCGGGTTTCCTGAACAGGCTATAGTTCCCAGCAGATTGCAGATTTCATCATCACTGCCGTTGGAAAGAGTCCGGGCTATAATTTCAGGACATGAAGCGGTGCTATTTTTGAGCACATCCGTGGCCTGGAAACGCATCTCATCATTCGGATCATGACAGGAGTCGAGCTTCTCCATAAATGCTACCTCAGTTGGCTGCCGCCGCCTTGTGGTGACCGAAGGCGGCCAGGGCTTCAGTTTCCCCGGGATAAATATCGAATATATGAGAAAGCTGGGTAATCTCGAATATTTCCTGAACATACGGCGACAGGCTGCAGAGCGCGACCTTGCCATTTGCGCCGCGAACCTCTTTCAGGGTCGAAATTAGCGTACCCAGTCCGGAGCTGTTGATAAAATCCACCTGCGCGAGATTGAGAAGGATATTGACCTTACCCTGATTCAGGTGCTCCCTCACTATGGTCTTCAATTCAGAAGAACTTGTAAGATCCAAACGTCCCTTTAGATTGAATACTTGAAAAACCTGAGCTGTCTTAACTTTAATCTCCATATCTAAATTCTCCTAAAAGGATTGAATCCTCTTTTCCTTATTTTCGAAGTTGTTGATCAATGTCAGGATGTTCGCTCCCTTCGAATTGCGCTCATAATATGCTTCATCTACAAGCTCGCGCATCAGGAGCAGCCCCCTCCCGCAGATTCCCTCTGGATCCGCTTTATCCGACACATGGTTTATATTCTTATTCATCGGCAAAATCCCATTATCCTCTATCAAAATCTTGACCGATTTTTCACCGGGATAAAAGGTTAGCTTGATTTCGGTGTCAGGATCTTTCTGGTTTCCATGTTGAAACGCGTTAGTAAAACCTTCCGAAAGAGCCACCAGAATCATGTGGCGCTTTTTATCGGATAAAGGCAGTTCCTTCAGGAGACCTTCGCATACCGGATAAAGCCACTTTACGCTTTCCATGCGATTGGGGATCACAACCTTTACACTTTCATTCACGTAATCGCTCATTCTGCAATCCTGATCAGTAAACCCTGGATTTCGTTCAACTGATTGGACCCTCTGCCTTTCGGAGACGCTTTCGATCTCCTTTTTGAATTGCGTTTTTTTGATGAAAAGCACTCTATCTTATTATCGGCCGTAGATTTGAATTTCTGTAATCCTGAATGGGCCGGGCCAACTTTCAATTCTTGACAAAATAGATATTTAAGGTAAATTTATAGCGGATATATATGATATCGGAAAAACGCTATTCTTTATACCTGTCACCGGCATTCGGAAAAGATGGATGTCCAACAATATTTTGATTACAGGCCCGCCGGGCTGCGGAAAAACTACCTTGATCAGGCAAATTGCTGCAGAGCTGGCTCTTGATGTCTCCGGTTTTTATACGGAAGAAATACGTGAAGATGGGAAACGCCAGGGATTTCGGATAGAATTTCTCGATGGCAAATCCGGAATTCTGGCGCGCAAAGGTCTCTCTTCAAAATATCGTGTGGGCTCCTATGGCGTTGATCTGGCGCAGTTTGATTCACTTATTGCACAAGAAAAATTAAACATAATGAAAAGCGCCTGCGTTATTATTGATGAAATCGGAAAGATGGAGCTCTTCTCCCAACAATTCAGGGAATTGATAACGAGAGTGCTGGATTCGAATCAGGCGGTGGCGGCTACAATCATGTACAAGCCGCATCCATTCGCCGACAGTATCAAGAACAGAGCTGATGTGGATTTAATAAGATTGGAAAAAAACAGATTCCAGCCCGCAAAGAAACAAGTTCTGGATTTAATGAAAACATATAATCCCGCACGGGATTTTTAAATACCTCTGGAGGAGTCATGTACCTGAGATCAAAAAAGTCCTTCTTGCCTGTTCTTCTTTTCATCTTAATTACTCTTAATACCGGCCTTTACGGCGACATACTTCAAACTTATAAAGGCACTCTCCCGAAGCCAACCGAGGATGAATGGCAGGAGATGCTGGACAGCAGGGAGGACAGACACGCCTGCAAGCAGAAGACGGCAAAAGCCCTGAACGACTACAAATATTCACGCCTGGCGCTGTATCCGAACCCCACGTCAAACCAGCTGAAAGTCGATATGCTTTACTACGAAATCAATCTTGAGCTGAATTTCTCATCCATGACCATCAGCGGTTTCTGCGAGTCGCTGATTAAAGCTGTTTATGACGGCGTTGACGCGGTCGATTTCAATCTCACGAATAATAGCGGTAATCTTAGCGTTTATAATGTCTACCTTAACGGTAATCCCATAAGCAATTATAATCACAGCGGCGATCTGCTGACCGTATATCTGGGACAGGTTTTTAATAACGGAGATCAGTTTACGATCAGGGTGGAATATGGAGGCTATCCCGGTTTTGACGGCACCGACGGCCTCAAATTCTACTCTGACTGGGGAGTGCAGATAGCCTACACAAACTGCGAACCGTGGGGAGCAAGGCTGTGGTGGCCGTGTAAGGACCACCCCTACGATAAACCGGATTCAATCGATGTCGTCATAACCCATCCTTCCAGCTATACCCTGGTATCGAATGGAGTTATGCGCAGTTCGGTCAGCAACGGCGACGGGACATACACTACTCACTGGCATGAAGATTATCCCATCGCCACCTATCTTGTCCAGATCGGCTGCACGGATTACACCCTGTACACCGACTCCTGGGAATATGAAACCGGCCAGAGCATGCCCATCTATAATTACTCCTATCCGGGTGTGCCCTCCAGCAGCGGATATTATTCGACCTACTACATGAGAACCTACACCAAGCCATCCCTGGAGGCGCTATCCTACTATTTCACGCTCTATCCATTTGTGGATGAGAAGTACGGACATAACCATTACGGCTGGGGCGGGGCTATGGAGCACCAGACATTGACCTCGATCTCCGCCTACTTCAACTCGGAATATGTGATCGCGCACGAGCTCGCCCATCAATGGGCGGGAGATAAAATAACCTGCGAAAATTTTCATCATATGTGGCTCAACGAAGGCTTTGCCTCATATGCTGAGCCCCTCTATTTCAAGTACCATTACGGCTATTCATATTACAAAAGCTGGCTGGAGAGCCAAAAACATCTGGACGCCGGGACTCCCTATGTCGAGGACATAGTCAATGACAACATGTTTGATAATGCGACCGTGTACGATAAGGGTTCATGGGTAGTCTACATGCTGCACATGGTACTGGGCGATTCGCTCTTCTTTGAAGCGATGGACAATTACTTCAATCATCCGCTCCTGGCCTGGGGTGGCGCTGTCACGGAAGACCTGGAGATGGCCTGTGAAGAGGTCTACGGTTCCGATCTTTCCTGGTTCTTCAACCAGTGGATATATGTACCCGGCAATCCGAATTATTCTTATTCGTATATGGATGAGCCGGATTCCGTAAACGGCGGCTATGACGCCTTTCTGCTTCTGCGCCAGGAACAGGAAGGCCCGGTTTTTCAGATGCCTGTGGATATGAGAGTGTTCGCCGGCGGCTGGGACACAGCTTTCACCGTGTTCAACAGCCAGCGCGGGCAGGTCTGGGAGATAGATGTGCCCAATCCGATCGATTCCATGTGGGTTGACAGGGACGAGAAAATACTGCGTACTGTGGAATACGATCCGGATTTCAGCCTGAGCATCCTGGCGGAAAAGGAAGTCGATACCGCCTACATAGGGCAGCCCTATTATGCCGAATACACCGCAGTCGCCGGCGTCCCCCCCTACAGCTGGCGCCGAGTGACCGGCCAATTTCCGTATGGGTTGACATTCCATAATGAATCGACAGCGTATCTGGAAGGCACACCCACCTGGGCCTCGGCCTTCCTCTTTACCCTCGAGGTGACCGACAGTGATACGCCGCAGAATGCCGATACAATCACCTTAAGCATTGTTGTTCTGGAAGGAGAAGTGCCCAACATCCCGCAGCTCCTGCTTCCTGTAAATGGAACCACAACCTCCAATACAGAGCCGCTGTTTTCATGGAGCTCCACCGCCGGCGACGGAGGCAGCTATACATTCCAGAGTGCGTCCGACCAGGATTTTAATAATATTATTTCAACCATAACAGGCATTGCCGATACAACATATATTCCCCAGAATCCCCTTCCGGAGGGCGCGGTATTCTGGCATGTCAAGGCGATCAATTCAGAGGGACACGCCAGCGATTACCAGGGCAATCCGTATCTGGTTATAATAGATTCATCAGAGCCTCAACTCAGAGGCGACTGTAATGGAGACGGGGTGACCAATATCTCTGATGCGGTCTATATAATCAATTATGTTTTTGTCGGCGGCGATCCGCCTGATCCATGGATAATGGGGGACCCTAACTGTGATAGTGCGGTCAATATGTCGGATGCAGTGTATTTAATCAACTATATATTTATGGGCGGCCTGCCTCCCTGCGAGGTGTAATATCGTTTCGCGGCTCGTAAAAGCAAGCTTCGGGCGGAGGAAGTCTTGACCACAAGAATTCTGATTCTAATCAGCCTCTTATGGTTCTGGCTGTGCCTGAACAGCTTTAGCTCTGCCGACAGGCTCGGGGATAACGAGGCTTCAACCTACAGGACGAAAGACAGCGTTCTGCTTGAGTTGCTGGAGGCAAAAAAACAGCTGCCCCCCTCGATAATCAAAAATGCCGATTCCGCACGGCAGGCTGATTTATCTATGATGCGCGCATTCGGGCTTTCGGCCCCCACATCAAACATGTTGAAATACGATATCAATCATTACCGTATAGATATCGTCCTGGATTTTGCAGTAAAGGACATTCATTCGGAAGTAACCATTACCGGTACTGCTCTTCAAGACGGCTTATCTTTGATCGACCTGACATTTAAAGATAACTATATCAAAGACAATGTCAGCGTTAACGGCGCTCCTGCATCGAATCTGCACAACGGCGAACTCTTTACGGTGTATCTTCCCGAACCGATTGACAGTGGCGAGACTTTTCAAATCACCGTGCAATATTATGGTTACCCGATTTTCAGCGGTACGCCGCATTCCGGGGTGGGCGGCGGTTTGAGTTATGCAGCGCAATATACCAGCCAGATTTGTCAGACTGAATGCGAGCCGTTTGGATCCAGAAACTGGTTTCCCTGCAAGGATTTTCCGTTTGACAAGGCCGACAGCGTTGATCTTCTGGTGACACATCCGAACGGCATGACGACCTCGGCCAACGGCCTTCTGCAGTCAATCACCGATAACGGCGATGGCACCGCTACAACTCACTGGAAGACCCGGTATCCGATTACGACTTATGTCATACATTTTGTAACGGCCTATCAGCAGCTTTATGAACAGCAATGGGAGTACGCTCCCGGCGATACCATGCCGGTGGTGGTCTACGCTTATGACGGTTATTCCCAGGGGGTGAATAACTACCTTACATATACGATTCCAGGGCTCGATATTTTCTCTGAGATTTTCGGCCTTTATCCCTTTGTTGAAGAAAAATACGGCAATTCGTTCTATGATTTGTGGGGTATGGAAAACCAGACCATGACGGTGCTGGTGCCTCCAATTGCGGTGGAATGGATTATCATCCATGAGATGGCGCATCACTGGTGGGGAAATCTGATTACATGCAAAAACTTTCATCATGTCTGGCTCAATGAGGGCTTTGCAACCTATGCCGAAGCTCTCTATTATGAATATCTTTACGGTATTGATTATTATCACGATTATATCCAGTCCCAGGCATGCTTGAATGTCGGTTCCGTGTATGTTGAGGATTTGGATAATGATGACATTTTTGATGGCGCAACATCCTATAATAAGGGTTCCCGCGTACTGCATATGCTGCGCGGGGTTGTGGGTGATTCTGCTATTATTGAAATTCTTCAAAATTATCAATCCGATCCTGAGTTGAGATACGGCTGGGCTACAACCGCCGATTTTCAGGCTCATGCAGAAGCGGTATATGGCTCATCCCTTGACTGGTTCTTCGATCAATGGATTTACCAGCCCGGCAATCCCCATTATGAATATGGATGGATAAACCTATATGATTCTGTGACAGGCAACCATCAACTGGGCCTGCAGATTTTTCAGATTCAAACGGAGGATCCGTATAATTTCCCGCTGTTTTCCATGCCTGTCCAGATACAGGTCTTCTATGACTCACAGGATACTGTCCTGACAGTCTTCAATAACTCGCTCACGCAAACATATCTCCTGGACATTCCCATGCCGGCCGACTCGGTTAAATTCGACCCTGACAGATGGATTTTGTCCACTGTCCTCGAGACCCAATTTGCCATGGGTTCTACCACAAAAACATTGGACACGGCAAGCCTGACCGAATACTACTATCTGGAACTGGAAGCCATCGGCGGCACTCCGCCATATTCATGGGAGCTGATTTTCGGGCAGCTTCCCTATGGAGTTACGTTGCAAAACGAAGATTCATCTTATCTGGCCGGTTATCCGAACTATGCCTCGGAGTTCAACTTCACGTTACGTGTGACCGATTCGTCCGATCCGCAAAAAACTGACGATACCCGGATTACGATCGTGGTGCTGGATGAAGGCTATGTCTGCGGCGATGCAAATAACGACGCCCTGGTCAATGTCTCCGATGCGGTCTGGATCATCAACTACGTGTTCGTGGGAGGCTCCGCACCCGTCCCCTGGAACGCGGGTGAGGTCAATTGTGACGGCAACGTTAATGTAAGCGATGCGGTCTGGATCATTAATTATGTCTTTGTTGAGGGAGCCGCTCCCTGCGACTGCTGAAAAAACGCATACATCTATAATTTAATCATGAACCAGCGCCCGTAAGCGCGCGGCAAAAACCCCATAAATGATTGATTTATCCATTTGCTGATTGCGCTTGACTTTCAGGCATTAGCATCTAAATTACTGTCTTTAATTATAGATGATTTTGTGGAGGTACCAATGCCCGTTATAGTAAACGGTGATAATTTGACAATAGAAAGCGTCGTGGATGTCGCCCGTAAACTCGAAAAAATAGAACTTTCTCCCGAGGCGGTCAGGAGGATCGAAGTCTGCCGTGAGCTGGTCGAGAAGAAGCTGCGCGAAAATGCTATCATGTATGGGGTAAATACAGGTATCGGAGAGTTATCAGAGGTCGTGCTTACACCCGAGCAGGTCGAAAAATTTCAGAAATATCTGATATACAGTCATGCCGCCGGAATCGGCGAACCGGCCTCGATCGAGGATACCCGCGCCGCGATTTTGAGCCGGATCAATGTCCACTGTAACGGTCATTCGGCGCTCAGGCTGAAGGTGGTGGAAACGCTTGCGGAAATGCTTAATAAAGGCGTGACTCCTGTGATGTGCCAGAAGGGATCAGTCGGAGCATCAGGCGACCTCTCCCCTATGGGGCAGATGGCGCTGGTGCCGATGGGCGAGGGTGAAGCATTTTATAAGGGAGGTCGTCTGCCCGGGGCCGAGGCTATGAAACGTGCCGGAATCGAAATCATTACCTACCAGGCTCGTGACGGCCTGGCAACGATTAACGGTTCCAACGTAATTACAGGTATGTCCTGCCTGGAGTGGCATGACGCCGACCGCTGGCTGAAACAGTCGGAAATTGCCGCTGCTATGGTTCTGGAGGTCCTGAACGCCAATATGTCCGGTTATGATGACCGTCTGCACCGGGTACGGGGCCATAAAGGAGCGATTACCTGCGCGGAAAATATCCGAAGATTGACTGAGGAAAGCGAAATGCTGGCCCAAAAAGGCAAGAAAGTCCAGGATGCCTATTCTCTCAGGAGTACTCCCCAGGCGGTCGGTACCGGAAAGGATACAATGGGATTCGTGCGGCACCTGATCGAGACCGAACTGAACGGTGTATCCGATAATCCGATCTTCTTCCCTGAAGACGATACTGTCATATCCGGCGCAAATTTCCAGGGTTCGCCGATAGCATTTGCCACAGAATTCATGGGTATGACTGTCACTACAATCTCTGTGCTTTCCGAAAGAAGGATCAACCGTCTGACGAATCCGCATCTGTCTTCCGGTCTGCCGGCCTTTCTGACCAGGGGCGCGGGCATGTTCTCGGGCATGATGCTGGCGCAGTATACCGCCGGAGCGCTTGTGAACGAGAATCGCATACTTTCACACCCCGGAGCCACAGGTTCGATTCCGGCTGCTGCCGATCAGGAGGATTTCGTTTCGATGGGTATGACCTCCGCCATCAAGTGCCGCGATATTATCGAGAATGCCAACGGCGTTCTGGCAATTGAATTTTTGTGCGCGGCGCAGGCTGCGGACTTCCGCAGGCCATTGAAACTTTCCCCCGCGACAAATGCGGCGTTCGAGGTTATAAGAAAATACTCGGACTTCCTGGATGAGGACCGTCCCCTCTACGAAGACATAAATAAGCTGTCAGAGGTAGTGAAAAAAGGCGAGATTCTCGATGCGGTACAGAAAGTCTGCGGCGAATTGAAATCTTAGCAGCGATATAATCTCTATGTCAGATGTACTATCAAGATTTGTCAAAAATCCGATTGGATTTATAAAACGGGTCATATATAAGAAATTCATCGGTCCCCGCAAGTACGGCAGCGGCAATGATTATGACGCCGCCCGTTACTGGGAAGATCGCCTCGCCAAATATGGAGACTCATTGCGAGGGGTTGGAGATGAGGGCAAATCGGACAGAGAGAATGTGGAGGAATATGCCCGCGATGAAAAGATCTTCTGCGATGTCTGTAATGGACTCGGCGTCAATTTTGAGAAAGCCAGTGTGCTCGACATCGGCTGCGGCACGGGATTTTACACCGATATTCTTGAGAGGCAGGGAGTGAAGGATTATACCGGTGTAGATATCACCAACCATCATTTCGAAAAACTCAGAGAGCGCTTTCCGGACTACAGTTTTATAAAGAAAGATATCACTTCAGAAAAGCATGAAGGTGATTACGACCTGATCATAATGATCGAGGTGCTGGAACATATAGTCAATGACGATAAGCTCGATTTTGCCATGGAGAATGTAAAAAGATGCCTGAAGGAAAACGGGGTCTTCCTTATATCCTCCATCTGGGAAAAAGGCCGCAAACATATGTTCTATGTGCGCAAATGGACGCTGGATGAAATTAGGAAGCGCTTCAGGGACTATCATTTCTCAGAGCCGATACCATTCCGCGGCAGCTATATGGTCGCCATACGGAAATCTCAGCAGTCAGATAAGTCGTTTATTAATAACAAGTAGCACTATTGCGGGGTCATTTCTGCATCCTTTCTTTTCAGAAAAATCCTGTCTATTCTTTAAACATTTTCTTAAATTGCAGGTAGAACAGGTGAGGATGAGTATGAATTCTATCCTCAATCAGGACGGAGTAAGCATATGAAGAAAATGATAGTATTACTTTTACTTGCTGGCCTGGCCGCATCGCTGGTTATAACGTGCAATGAGACCAGAATTATCAATACTAATGAAGATGATCTGATTTTGAAAAAAGCAGCGGCATTTTCAATTATTCTCCCCAGCCAGATGGTTGCCGGAGAGGATATGCAGTTCCGCATTATACTCGACGCCGGTTTTCCCTGCTATACATTTGCTCGTTACGACATCGAGGAAGTAGGAGGCGAGATTTTTATTACACCTATGGTATACCAAAGAGGTACGTCCTGCACCAATTACACTTCGCGAATCGACAGGAGCATGTTCTATAGAATTGACGAGCCCGGAAAATATCTGTTCCATTTCTATGAAAGTGAGCTGAGCTACAAGCATTATGAGATAGAAGTCGAGCCCGCTTCGGGAGAATAACGAGCTTCGTTCCCGTTTTTCATTATCCCCCTGAGCCTTACAAATCTTCCCGAGAAGTATTGAATTTTTGTTTCAGATAAGCGCATTTTCTTTCGAAAATATATATAGAGCGATTTATGTGGAATTCGGGTGAAAAATATGAGGGTGCTTACCTGGGCACGGAAATGGACGAGCTCTGGTGGAAGCGGTATAAGAAAGACAAGATATTTGCCCGGGGAAACGGCAAGTTCTGGTTTGATGAAATGGGCATATATTTTCATCGCTACCTGACGCGCCGGCCGCTTTATATCCCCTTTAATCAGATGCGCTCGTTCAAGATCGGCCAGTGGCACGCCGGCCGCTGGGCCATGCACATACCGATCCTCAAAATAATCTGGTACAAAGACAATCAAAAGTTGTCATCGGGCTTCGCGCTCACCAAAAAGCGCAGGGAGCTGGCAAAGCTCCTCGAAATTTTCCAGCAAAAAACTTCGGCTGTCTTCGAGAATGTCTGAGATATTGTTTCCTCTTGACTACCAAATTTTATTTAATTTGTAAGCCGTCTTACAGCTAATGCCGTACTCTCGGCACAATCCCGCCATAGAATCAACCTCATTCAAATAGTCCAATAGAAATCTCTCTCGTTCGTCCATGATATAGACCTCCCTCCAAAGCATGCTACCTTCTTCGCATGCCATAATATAGAGTGTTACCCATCATCCCGGCCTATTTTGTAACCTATGTCTCCGGTCTGTACCATCACTTAAACCCACCTTTCAGGTGGGGTACAAATATTACAAAAAAACGGCAGGCCGTTTATAGCCTGCCGTTTTAATTCAACGTGATCAAATGTCTTCGACATTTGACGCAATGTCAAAACTCACAGAGTTTTGACCTACGATACTTTATATTTATTCTTCCGCTGCGATCTTCTCCAGGCGCTGGATGTGACGACCGCCTTCGAAATCGGTTGTTAGGAATGTCTCCACTATTTCAAGCGCATCTTCCTCCGGCACATACTTCGAGGCCAAAGACAATACATTGGCATCATTATGCAAACGTGTCAACTTAGCCATTTCAGCGTTGAGGCATAATCCCGCACGAATGCCCTTGACCTTATTTGCGGCCATAATCATGCCGTTGCCGGTCCAGCAGATATTTATGCCATAGTCAACAATACCATCAGCGACAGCATGAGCCACTTTCAAACCGAAATCCGGAAAGTCGCAGGATTCCTCGGCGTCGGTGCCGAAGTCCAAAACCTCATCATGCCGTTCGGTCAGGAAGCGCTTGATCTTCTCCTTGAGCGGATAACCCTTATGATCCGCTCCCAATGCTATCTTCATATCCTATGCCGTCACTCCGGCTTCTTTGTACACAAAGGTCAGCCAGCCGTAAGGATCATTACCCGCGACAACGACGTCAAAGAAAGCGTTCTGGAGCTTCTCGGTAATCGGGCCGCGTTCGCCAGTTCCGATCTTGACACCGTCAATCGAGGAAATAGGGGTGATTTCCGCTGCCGATCCCGTGAAAAACACTTCATCAGCGAGATACAGAGCTTCACGAGGAATATTCTCCTCTTTGACCGGAATAGCCATCTCCTCGGCCAGGCGAATAACCGTGCGGCGAGTGATACCTGCCAGAATCGAGGCGCAGAAGGGCGGCGTAATCAAAGTGCCGTTCCTGACAATAAAGATATTCTCGCCCGAACCTTCGGAGACAAAACCCTCGACATCAAGGCCGATTCCCTCGACATAGCCGTGCGCAATAGCTTCCATCTTGATAAGCTGTCCGCCTAGATAGTTGGCGCCGGATTTTGCCATCGCCGGCAGAGTGTTGGGAGCGGGACGGTTCCAGGAGGACACACAGACGTTAACGCCTTTCTCCAGGGCCTCCGGGCCAAGATATTTTCCCCATTTCCAGACCGCAATGGCGGCGTCGATCGGGCAATCCCCGGGAAATACTCCAAGCGAATGATAGCCGCGGTAGACTATGGGACGAATATAGCATTCCTCGAGCTTGTTGATCTTGATCAGCTCTATAATAGCATCGTTGATCTGCTCTTTGGTGAACGGTATCTCCATGCGGCAGATTTTGGCCGAGTTGAAGAGCCTGTCGGTATGTTCCTGAAGGCGGAAGATCGCCGCCCCCTTGTCGGTCTTGTAGCAGCGCGCGCCCTCGAAAACGACCGAGCCGTAATGGAGGCCGTGGGAGAGCACATGAATTTTGGCGTCATCCCAGTTGACCAGCTTACCATTCATCCAGATTTTTTCTACTTTATCCATAGGCAGTCTCCTTATTTTTGCAGATCTTTCAAAAGCTCCCGGGCAATCACTATCCGCTGGATTTCCGAGGTACCCTCGCCTATTTCGCACAATTTCATGTCGCGGAAATAACGGGAGGCGGGATAATCCTCCGAAATACCATCAAGACCAAGGATCTGTATCGCCGTCGCTGTACAGAAATTGGCGACCTCGGAAGCATACAGCTTACACATTGCTGAATATTTTGTATATGGAATTTTATTATCCTTCATCCAGGCTGTTTTGTAGATCAGGAGACGGGCGGCCTCAACCTGGGTTCCCATGTCGGCCAGCTTGAACTGGATTCCCTGATTGCGGTTGATCGGCTTACCGTTCTCGATATGGCTCTCGGAGTATTCCAGCGCCAGCTCAAGTGCAGCCTGAGCCAGACCCAGAGCCATAGCGCCGATCGATATTCTGCCACCGTCAAGAGTGATCATGAACTGCTTGAAGCCCATGCCTTCTTCACCCAGTCTCTGTGATTCGGGGACTTTAAGATCGTCGAAGTGCATGTAGGCTGTGTTAGAGCCGCGACATCCGCACTTATTTTCTTTCTTTCCGACTGAGAATCCCTCCATGCCTTTTTCGAGAATAAATGAGGATATACCCTTGACGCCGCCCTCATCGCTGGTACGCGCGGTTAGAATGGCATAATCACAGGTCTCTGCAGAGGTGATCCAGCACTTGGTACCATTAAGGATATAGCTGCCGTTCGATTTCTCTGCACGGCTCTTGGTACCGCCGGCATCCGACCCGGCCTCCGGTTCAGTCAGCCCGAATGCTATCAGGCTGCCTTTGGCGCCATCGGGAAGATATTTCTTGCGCTGCTCCTCGGTGCCAAAAGCGTAGATCGGGAATGTCCCCAGCGAATTGTGGGCGGCAAAGGTCAATCCGGTTGAACCACAGACACGTGATATCTCCTCCACAATTATAGCATATTCAACCGTGGAGAGTCCCAGACCTCCATATTCTTTCGGGACAGTCGATCCCCACCAGCCTTTGTCATTAACCGCCTGATGAATCTCTCTGGAGTAAAACTGCTCCCTGTCAACCTCAGCGGCATGCGGGGCAATCTTCTCCTCGACATAGTCTCTGATCTCTTTCCTGAAGTCTTTATATTTAATGTCAAAATCCATAGTTAGCCTTTCAGTAGATTGCGGGAAATCACAATTCTCTGAGCCTCAGAAGTACCCTCATAAATTTCGGTGACACGAGCATCACGGAAATAGCGCTCGACCGGGTATTCCTTGACATAACCATAGCCGCCATGAATCTGTACGGCCTCATCAACGACATAATTGGACATCTCGGTTGCGAACAGCTTGGCCATAGAGATCTCCCGGCTGTGCAAACCCTCGGCATCGTTAAGAACCGCGGCCCGGTAAACCAGCAATTTAGCGGCGTCGATCTGGGTCGCCATATCAGCCAGCTTGAACTGTATGGCCTGAAATTCGGAGATCGGCCGGCCGAACTGCTTTCTCTCCTTGGAATAATTGAATGCTTCACGGAAAGCCGACTCGGCAATTCCCAGCGCCTGCGCCGCGACACCGATACGCCCATTATCCAGAAGCGACAAGGCCACCTTAAAGCCATGATTCTCCTCGCCAATCAGGTTGGCCTTCGGTACTTTGGCATCAATGAATGAAACTTCGCGTGTATCCGAACACTTAAGCCCCATCTTCTTCTCCGGCGCACCCAGCGACATCCCCTCAGTTCCGGCCGGGACTATGATAGCCGAGATTCCCTTGGGACCTTTCTCCGGGTCAGTAAGTGCAAAGACTATAATTATGCCGGCCCGCTGGGCGGAGGTCACCCAGCTCTTGGTGCCGTTAAAAACGTAATGATCACCTTCGGCAATGGCCTGGCATTTCAAACTTCCGGCGTCGGTACCGGAACCCGGCTCGGAAAGCGAATATGCGCCGATTATCTCGCCCGATGCGAGCTTCGGCAGATATTCTTTCTTCTGTTCATCGGTTCCGAAATACTCGATCGCCTTCATGACCAGCGAATTGTGTACACTGATCATGATCGCAAATCCGGCGCAGGCCTTGGAAAGTTCTTCGATGATCAGAGCATAGCTCAAGGTATCGATACCCTCACCGCCATATTCCTCGGGAGCCAGAAGGCCGAAGAATCCGAGTTCCTTGGCTTCCTCGATAACCTCGTCGGGCATATACTCCTTGGCATCCATCTCCTCGGCGATGTCAAACAGCCTCTTGGCGGCGAATTCACGTCCGAAATCGCGCATCATAATGTGATCTTCAGATAAATCAAAATTCATAGGAACTCCTTCTATTTGGAGTAGTCATAAAATCCACGTCCGGTTTTACGGCCCAGATAACCGGCCTCAACCATCTTTGTCAATAACGGGCAGGGGGCGTACTTGGGATCGCCAAATCCCTCATGCATAACCTCGAGAATCGCGAGACAGACATCGAGGCCTATAAAGTCGGCCAGTGTCAGGGGGCCCATCGGATGAGCCATGCCCAGCTTCATGACCGTATCAATAGCTTCCTCGGTGGCAACACCCTCAAATAACGCCCAGACAGCCTCGTTAATCATCGGCAGCAGAATCCTGTTGGCCACGAAGCCGGGGTAATCATTAACCTCGACCGGAGTCTTGCCCAGCTTCTTGGCTAATTCCTCGACCGTCCGGTAGGTATCATCCGAAGTCGCCACACCGCGAATCACCTCAACCAGCTTCATCATCGGAACCGGATTCATAAAATGCATGCCGATAACACGGTCCGCTCTCCCGGTTGCGCTGGCGAGCTTTGTGATTGGCAGAGAGGATGTGTTCGAGGCGATTATTACCTCGGGGGCCGCTATGCTATCTATTTTTTTAAACAGTTTCAGCTTGGGGTCGAGTTCCTCGATAATCGCTTCGATCACGAGCTGAGAGCCCTCGGCATCCTTTTCATTCGTGGAGGTAGTTATCCGGGTCAACGACTCTTTCATCTGATCCTCGGTTATAACCTCTTTTTTGACCTGGCGCTGCATGTTCTTCTCGATCGTCGATATGGCCTTGTCGAGAAACTCCTGCTTGATATCTATTAGCGTTACTTTATATCCATTCTGTGCGAATACATGAGCGATACCGTTACCCATCGTCCCGCCGCCGAAAACTGCTACATTGCTAATTTCCAATCTAATCCTCCCTTACTTTTGTTTCATTACCGGAAATCGTTATACCATCTCAATTGAAAGTGCGACCGCGCTTCCTCCGCCCAGGCAAAGGGTGGCAATACCGGTCTTTTTGCCGCGATCCTTTAACGCATGCATGAGTGTTACCAGTACACGAGCGCCCGACGCTCCAATCGGGTGCCCCAGTGCGACCGCGCCGCCATGAACATTGACACGATCCCAGTCCCATCCAAGCTCTTTGCCGTCGGCTAATGCCTGCGCGCTGAAGGCCTCGTTGGCTTCGATCAGGTCGAAGTAGTTGATATCCTTCTGATCCAGCTTCTTCATGACTTTTCTCACCGCATATATAGGTGTGAAGAAGAGATCCTTGGGATCGAGACTGGCAGAATCATAGGCGGTGATCTTGGCAATCGGTTTTAAGCCGTGTTTGTCTATGTATTCTTTGGAACAGACGACCACTGCCGCGGAACCGTCATTCAGCCCCGGAGCATTACCTGCTGTGACTGTGCCATCCTTCACGAATGCCGGTCTCAGTTTGGCAAATTTTTCAAGCGGGGTGTCCCTGGGCCCTTCATCCTTATTGAAAACAACCGGATCGCCTTTTCTCTGGGGAATCTCGATCGGGAAAACTTCCTCATCAAATTTGCCGTCGGCCCATGCCTTCAGAGCTTTTTGATGGGAATTATAAGCGAATTCATCCTGCTCCTCACGGGTAATTCCCGCCTTGTCAGCAGTGTATTCGGCCGAGTTGCCCATATGGTGGTTGTTGAACGAGTCCCAGAGGCCGTCATAAACCATGATATCAAGCAGTTTCTGGTCGCCGAATTTAAAACCGCGTTTGGCAGCAGCCGGGAGAACGTTGGGAGCATTGGACATACTCTCCATGCCGCCGCAGACAAAGCAGTGACCGTCCCCGGCCTTGATCTGCGAGGCGGCCATCATGACAGCCTTCAGGCCCGAGCCGCAAACCTTGTTTATTGTGATCGCCGGCACTTCGGGCGGTATGCCGCCGTGAATTGCGGCCTGACGGCCGGGAGCCTGGCCTGAGCCGCCCTGTACCACCTGGCCCATGATGACCTCATCAATTGTGGCGGGATCGATATTTGCCCTTTTTACGACTTCTTTAATCGCAAATGCGCCCAACTGTGGCGCTGTAAATGCTGATAAGTGACTGTGCAGAACACCGATAGCGGAACGGCAACCAGCCACAATATAAGCTTCAGGATAATCCATTAAATCCTCCGTGAGTGAATATTCTTATAATAAGCGTGACTCATTTTTATCAGGTTATGCCTCCTTCAGTTCGGAGAGGCAGAGATCGTGAAACAATTCTCAATTATAATAAAATAACCCCTTTTCGGCAATAGAATTCGCAGAAAAGCTAAAGTTGATTTTAGGGTGGATTTGCGGGTTTTGAAGCAGGTTTTGCGGTGCCTACCGCACGCGTCATTGCGAGTTCGGCCCTGGCCGGACGTGGCAATCTCAAAGCCTTAATTAATAATGATAACTGAGATTCCCACGTCGATCATAATCCAGGATTATGATCTCCTCGGAATGACGAGATTAGGGGCAGCTTGCTCTGACTTGCTTGGGAAGGTAATTGGCTGTAATCCAGCACGACTAATGCGAGTCCCAGATTCGGCTATTCACGGATTTGGGCGTGCCAATCGCCGGGTTGGGGAACCCGATGGCACATATCGATTCATACCCCACCGCTGACGCGGATGGGGCACCCATGAATTAACTGATATCAGTTTCTAATTGGCTGGATTAATCCACGCGTTCGACTTTGCGGATTTTGTATTTGCCGTAAGCGGGAACGACGCCCACACCCTGACAGGCGCGGCAGTAAACCAATTCCTGGCTTTCCCCTGTTCCGTGGCAGCTGCTGCAGGAGACGATCGGAATCTCCTCGGATTCACACATCAATGTTACATGACCGGTGCCGTTGCAGGCCTTGCAGAAACGTTTATGCCTGCTTTCGCCAGTACCCCTGCAACTTCCGCATTCGACAACTACCGCGTTGCCGGAGCGCTCTACTATTTCAATTTTCATTGCCATCTGAAATCCTTTGCATTCTTACCAGTGCCATTCTGAGGAGCAAAGCGGCGCAGTACCTGCCGGCTCCACAGAGATTCTTCGCCCCGATGGATCGGGACTCAGAATGACAAATACAGTATAGACCTCCCGTTACCGGAGGATCAATATCCTATTCTATCTTTTCGACAATTAAAATGGTTTCTTCAGTGCCTACTAAGTCCCCGTCCTTATTATTTACCTCTTTCACCACGCCCTCGAATTTGGCCCGGATTTCGTTCTCCATCTTCATGGCCTCGACCACGCAGAGAAGCTGCTTTTCTTTGACTTCCTGACCTTCTTCCACAGCGATCTTCACGATCTTGCCGGGCATGGGGGCATGAATAAGCTGTTTGCCGTCAATAATCTCCTCGGCCGAGGACATCCCTTCCTCAAGCTCCTCGGTCACAGCCTGGATCGGCAGAACCATGCCGTCGATATGCGCATATGACTGACCTTTTTTCTTATCCGTTGCCACATATACGGTTTTGACCGTTCCGTTAATGTTCAGCTTGAAACAGTTGGTTTCGAAATCTATGGGCATGAAATCGGCCTGCTCATCGTCAATTTTGAATTTGTACCCATCTTTGGTCTTTTCGACGGAGACAGAATATTGTTTGCCGATCAGAATCAGTTCAGAATCCACTTTAACCTCCCATCCCAATTTCCCATTTGCCAATGGTTTTCCATGGCGACGGCATCTCCTGCTCTCCGCCCTCCACCGGCGCAGCTTTCTGGTTCATCTCGTTTAAAACAACTGAAATCAGTGCGGCCTTAAGCGAATCCTCGGCCACCTGAGGTGGCTTCCATTCGGCCATGTATGTGGGAATGAAATCGGTGTAGGTCTCACCCGATATGAATTTTTCATGTTCAAGTATCGCTTTAAGATAAGGTATGGAAGTCGTTACGCCTAAAAGGATATAATTGTCAAGAGCTTTCTTCATTCTCTCGAGAGCATCAGCCCTATTCTCACCCCATACAATTAACTTCGAGAGGATCGGATCGTAATAAACCGAAACATCAACCCCGGAATAGACTCCGGTATCGACACGAATAAATGGTCCGGATGGCTCACGGTAAAAGAGCAATTTTCCCGAAGACGGCAGAAAATTATTGAGCGCATCCTCGGCATAAATTCGGCATTCGATAGCATGCCCGTGTTGTCGCAATTGATCCTGTCTGATAGAAAGCTTCTTTCCCGAGGCGACACGAATCTGCTCCTTGACCAGATCTACCCCAACCACCATTTCGGTAATGGGATGTTCAACCTGGATTCGCGTGTTCATCTCAAGGAAATAAAAATTCTTATTCTTATCGAGAAGGAATTCGACCGTGCCGGCATTGGTATAATTGCAGGCTCTTGCAACCATGACCGCCGCCTCGCCCATCTTCTTGCGCAGGCCATCATCTACGGCAACCGATGGTGTTTCTTCGATGATTTTCTGGTGACGCCTCTGGATCGAGCATTCTCGCTCGAACAGATGGGCATAATTACCATGCTTATCGCCGAAGACCTGGAATTCGATGTGCCTCGGCTCCTCGATATATTTTTCCAGGTAAACCGAATCATCGCCGAATGCAGACTTAGCCTCGCGCATCGCTCCGTTCAGAGCATCCTCGATACTGTCCGGATCATGCACAACCCGCATGCCCTTCCCCCCGCCCCCTGCGGCAGCCTTGAGAAGTACCGGATATCCAACCGCTTCGGCATGCTCCTTGAATTTTGCGGCATCTGCCGCAGGAGCTTCCATGCCGGGAATAACCGGAACACCCGAATTTACCATCATCTGGCGCGCCTCGACTTTATTTCCCATGGCTCGTATCGATTCGGCATTGGAACCGATAAAGGTGATACCTTCATCCTCGCATCTCTTGGCGAAATTATGATTCTCAGCTAGGAAGCCGTAGCCGGGATGGATGGCGTCACATCCATGCTCTTTCGCGACTTCAATTATGCGGTCGATGTTGAGGTAGCTTTCGAGCGCCGGAGCCGGCCCCAGGAGTGCGGCTTCATCGGCCTTGAGCACATGCAGGGCTTTCTCATCAGCTTCGGAGTAGACAGCCAGCGTGGGGATATTCATTTCGCTGGCGGCCTGAAGAATCCGGCAGGCGATTTCTCCTCTGTTAGCAACAAGAATTTTATTGAACATTGATATTTTCTACTCCACCCAATTCGGTTTGCGCTTATTCAGAAAAGCATCCATCCCCTCCTGGCCCTCGGGCGACTTGCGCAGGTTGGCAATTACCTCGGCTGTATATTTCTCGGCCTCGTCCATATTCTGGTTGGCGATATTATGCAGAAGGCTCTTGCAGACTCCGATAGCATCCGGGCCGGAGGTCAATATCTGCTTAATCATCTTATCCACCGCCGTATCGAGCTCCTCGGCAGGCACCGCCTGGTTTACCAGTCCGCTGTCCAGCGCTCTTTGCGCTGTCAGCCGTTCACCGGTCAGGAAAAATTCACGGGCGCGTCCCTCGCCAACCCGCTTCACCACATAGGGTGAGATACAGGCCGGGACAACACCGATCTTGACTTCGGAGAATGAAAAGATAGCAGTATCGGCGGCAATCGCTATGTCGGTAACCGCCACAAAGCCGGTACCGCCTCCGATAGCAGCGCCATTGATCCGCCCGATGACGGGACGCGGGAATTCATATATCAGTCTGAATAAAGCTGCCAGCTCCAGCGATTCTTTTAAGTTCTGCTCGTAGGAATAATCTTTCACCGCACGCATCCAGTTCAGGTCAGCTCCGGCGCAATAGGATTTGCCTTCGCCGGTCATTACTATGACACGGACATCCTTGTCATCTTTCATTTTATTGAAAGTATCGATGAGCTCGCGGATCATATCAGAGTTGAAGGCATTGTGAATTTCCGGACGGCAGAATGTAATTCGCGCGATCCTGTCCTCACGCTTGAACTTGATTGTGCTGTATTCAGACATTGGAAAATACTTTCCTTTCGGGTTTACATTCGGAAGACACCATATTTGGTCTTGGGAACATCGGCATTGAGGGACATGGCGATACCCAGAGCCAGCATATTGCGTGTCTCAACAGGGTCAATCATGCCGTCATCCCAGAGACGAGCTCCTGAATAATAGGGCGTCGATTCCGCTTCGTATTTTTCAAGAGTCGGTTTCTTGAATTCAGTTTCCATTTCCTCGGTAATTTCGACCCCTTTTTTCTGGAGTGCACGTTTCTTAACCGTCCAGAGCACATCGGCAGCCTGCTCTCCGCCCATAACGCAGATTTTGGCATTCGGCCACATCCACATCAAACGCGGGAAGTAGCCGCGTCCGCACATGGCGTAGTTGCCCGCGCCATACGATCCGCCGACCACAACGGTGAACTTCGGCACCTTGGCATTGGCCACAGCATGAACCATCTTGGCGCCGTCTTTGGCGATGCCGCCATGCTCATATTGCTTGCCGACTATGAAGCCGGAGATGTTCTGCAGGAATATTATCGGTATTTGGCGTTCTGTGCAAAGTTCGATAAAATGCGCACCCTTGACTGAGCTTTCCGAGAAGAGCACACCATTGTTGCCGATAATCCCAACAGGATATCCCATAATACGCGCAAAGCCGGTGACCAGGGTCATGCCGTACAGCTCTTTAAATTCCTGGAAACGTGAGCCGTCGACTATACGTGCGATAACTTCCCGGATGTCGTAAGGCTTCCTGAGGTTGGTCGGGACTATTCCGTAAAGCTCTTCGGGATCATAGTATGGATCTTCGGGCTCGATGCGATCGAGTTTGAACTTGGCGGGCCTGTCCAGCGATTCGACTATGCTCCTGGTTATTTCCAGGGCATGTTTATCGTTCTGGGCATAATGATCGGCCACACCGGAAATTCTGCAGTGCACATCAGCTCCGCCCAAATCCTCGTCGGATACGGTTTCACCCGTGGCCGCTTTGACCAATGGCGGCCCGCCTATGAAAATAGTCCCCTGTTTGCGGACAATCACGGTCTCGTCGCAAAGCGCCGGGACATATGCCCCGCCCGCAGTACACGAACCCATGACCACAGAAATCTGCGGGATGCTCATGGCGGACATAACGGACTGATTATAGAAGATTCTTCCGAAATGATCCTGGTCTGGGAATGTTCCGCTCTGATGCGGAAGGAAGATTCCACCCGAGTCAACCAGATACACACACGGCAGACGATTTTCAATCGCCACCTGCTGAGCGCGAACATGCTTCTTGATCGTCTCCGGAAAGTATGTTCCGCCCTTGACTGTAGCGTCATTGGCGACTACCAGAACTTCGCGGCCATTAACGACCCCGATCCCGGTGACCATACCGGCGCCGGGAGCTTCGTTGTCGTACATATCATAGGCGGCCAGAGGAGACAGTTCCAGAAAGGGCGTATTCTTGTCGAATAATATATCGAGACGTTCACGGGCGGTCAGCTTGCCGCGTTCGTGATGGCGCTTGACCATATATTCAGGCCCGCCCCTTTTTATCTCCTCCAGCTTCTCCAGGTAGGTATCCCGGAGCTTGATATTCTCCTCACGGTTTTTCTTGAAGTCCTCCGAGGATGTGTCGGTCTTCGATTCTATTTTACGATACATAGCTACTCCGCCGGGACTGCTTTGTACCCGTATGAGATTACGCCATGATGCGCATCGGTCTGGACACGGCGGAATTCGAGTCTAACCTTTTTGCCGATTGCCAGCCATTCTTTCTGATAGTCGGTGATCTGGCAGGTCACCTTTGTTCCGTCAGTCAATTCGACAATACAGACAACATAGGGAGCCTCATCCTTGAACTGGCTGGGAGGAACATCGATCACGGTGTATGTGAAGATCTTGCCCTCGTCGGGGAGGATGTATTTTTCACCGTTGAATTTCTTTCCATCCTTACTGACATAGCGCGGAGGGAAATAGACTTCGCCGGTATCTTTATTCTTTACCGCTTCGAGGCGGTATCTCTGTGGAAATTCACGCCATATTCTTGCCGGAAACATTATAGCACCTCCATGATGTGAACGATTGATGAAGCTCCGGTACCGCCCATGTTCTGGGTCAGCCCGACCTTTGCGCCTTCGACCTGACGATCGCCGCATTCACCGCGAAGCTGCTTGGTGATTTCGATCACCTGGGCTACGCCGGTAGCTCCCACGGGATGTCCCTTGGACTTCAAGCCGCCCGAGGTATTGACTGGAATCTTGCCGCCGATATGGGTGTTACAGGCTTCGGTAAACTCTCCACCCTTACCCTTTGGGCAGAAACCCAGTTCCTCGAGAACGATGATTTCCGCTATGGTGAAACAATCATGGAACTCGGCGACATTAATATCCTCCGGAGTCTTGCCGGACATTTTGTAAGCCCTCTCTCCGGCCAGGCGGGTAGCTTCAAGTCCGGAAAGCGAGGGACGGTCATGCAGTGCGATGGAATCTGAGGCGTGACCTATGCCGATGATCTTTACCAGGGGATTATTCCTGGCAACTTTCTTTGCAGTCTCCATATCGGCCAGGATAACAGCTGCCGCGCCATCTGTGATCGGTGAGCAATCCAGAATGGTCAGCGGATCGGCGATCATGGTTGAGCTCTCCACTCCCTCGAGAGTAACCTTGAAGGGATACTGTGCCAGGGGATTCTTGGAACCGTTTTCATGATTCTTTACGGCCACATGGGAGAGCTGACGGCGGGTTGTGCCGAATTCGTGCATATGCCGCCTGGCCATCATGGCATAAAGTCCCGGGAAGGTCGCGCCGTGGAAAACCTCGTATTCCTGATCGGCCGCGGTAGCCAGCGCATAGGTTGCGCCGTCGCCGGAAACATCGGTCATCTTCTCCACACCGCCGGCCAGAATTATATTGGAGTTGCCTGAGGCAATGTCCAGAAAAGCACATTTGACAGCAAGGCCGCCCGAGGCACAGGCCGACTCGACACGCCCGGCGGGCATATTTTTCTGTCCAAGATAATCGGCCAGAAGAGCGCCGATATGTTCCTGCCCCACAAACAGGCCGGGAGACATACTGCCCACATACATGCCATCAAGTTTTTCTATACCGGCATCGGCTATGGCTTCATAAGCGGTTTCGACAAACATCTGGCGCAGAGATTTTTCCCATATCTCTCCCCATTTTGTCATGCCGACGCCTATTATTGCAACATCTCTCATTTTATATCACTCCTAATCGTTTTTCAAAATTTTCTTGCGATACTTGGCGTAGGTGCCATAGTCGACATAGATTTTGTTTTCATCGAGTTGAGGACGGGTTTTGGGAGCCAAATCCTGAACCTCTTTTATGCGGTCGGTTACTTTGAACACAAAGCCGTCCGAACCCGCACCGGAACCATAAGAGACCATGAAAATCTTATCACCGGGCTGGGCGACATCAAGAATTGCGGTCAGTCCTATGGGAGATGCACCGGAATAAGTGTTCCCAAGCGTCGGGACCAGCCATCCGGTCTCGAGCTGTTCGCGCTCGAAGCCCAGCATCTTGCCCACCCTCATTGGGAACTTGCCGTTGGGCTGATGGAAAACCGCATACTTGAAATCGGCCGGTTTCATACCCGACTTTTCAAGGAGCGCATTGGCGCAACCCATAATGGTCCGGAAATATGCCGGCTCACCGGTAAACCTTCCACCATGCTGAGGATAATGCTGATGCTCGCGGCGCCAGAAGTCGGGAGTATCGGTCATCCATGAATGCGTGTAAAGACATTCGGCCAGTATATTTTCTCTTCCCATCACAAATGAGGCCGCACCGGCGGCGGCGGAATATTCGAGCGCATCACCGGGAGCGCCCTGAGATGTATCCGCGCCGATACCAACAGCATAATTGCAGAACTCTGATTTTACCAAACCCAGGCAGACGAACATCGCCTCCGAGCCGGCTTTGCAGGCAAACTCGTAGTCCGCATTATGACAATGGGGTGTGGCGCCGATCGCCTCGGCACAGATCGTGCCCGAGGGCTTAACCGCATAAGGATGCGATTCGGAACCTATATAGAGCGCATCTATCTGATCCCCGGTAACTCCCGCGCGCCTGAGAGCATACTTGGTGGCCTCAACCGAGAGTGTAACGCAGTCCACATCGGGAGCGGGGACTGATTTCTCTGTTAGTTGAAGACCGCGCTTGTATGATTCAGCGTCGGCGCCCCAGACTTTGGCAATCTCTTCAACTTTAATGCGATGCCGGGGTATTTTGGCACCATATCCAACGATTCCTACCATAAAACCTCTCTATCTTTATTTTTTACATTTTTCTTCTATAACCGAGTACAAGGCAACGTTTTCCGGCAGTGGACCGGCCACATTAGAATTTCAATAGATAGTGAAAAAATGGCCGAAAGTCAAGCGATTTTGGCCGTGGAGCCTCGCTGTTTGCAATTATTAATAATGTTTTTGCGGACCAGAAGTTTCCATAAAGCAGAGAAAAATGATTGCGCTTAATCATCAGGCCCTGTGCTGGTGCCCGGGTCATTTATCGGATCACGAGTTTCTCGAGCTCCTCCTGTTTTATCCGGCGAAAAGAATACTTGTAACCGAAGTAAAGTGCGATCCCGTAGAAAAGGACATCCATAGGTTCAAAACCGGCCTTCAGGAATATCCACATGGTCTCGAAATTCATCTGCGACATAATCTCGGAAAGCGGGACATTATATTCCCTGGAGACCGCCAGAGCTACCATGAATATATTGCCCGCGAGACAGCCATACAAAGAAAGTATCGCCCCCGCAATTCCGAACTTGACATCCATACCTGCCCCGAATTTACGTATTGCTATCCCGACAAGGAAGCCCACACCGATCGACATGAAGCCGATCTGATAACTGCTGAAATAGCTTATCAGCCCCCACAGTGCGGCGCCCACAGAGCCCGCAATAAATCCGGCCAGGATTCCCATGCTGAAGTTCTGTTTATCTTTGATCTGCTGCTGGAACATTCTGAACCGTACCGGATCGATCTGCAACTTTTTGGGAGCTGCGCTCTCGTGCTCCGGCTTCTCGTCAGATGTTGACTCTTTACCTTCCTCAAATCTCTTCTTGGAATCGTCAAATCTTCCTTCATCCCCCATAATAGCTCCTTGTATATATTCCGATCCGCCCGTTCAGGGGCTTTAATATTAAGCGGTGGTACGGATTTATAATATGCTGTTATTGAATAGTAGCAAGGAGATTTTGTGCAGAAATTGACAGCGGGGGTCCTCGTGCCAGTTCTCGGGTTCAACCAGTCCGCAAAGCTGATGGAGGGAATATTCTGCGGCAGGATTTTTGGCCACCTCAAAAGTCCAGGCCTCCCTCTCTTTTGCAGCTTGCATTCTTCGATCTATCAACACTCAGGAAAGCCAGATATGGATTGCAGAAGAACAAAACAATACACATTACGAACGCGGATAAAAGCTCCTTCAGATTTGTGAGAGGTTTGATCTTAAAAGCACTGCGCTCCGCCTCGCGAGTAAAGTTTTTCGCCCGTCCAGGAAAGAATCATTCTGAAGCCAGTATCTTATGCTGTATGGACTTGTCAATGTCGGACTTTTTCCAGGCATCATTCCAGTCGGGCACGGTGGGAAGTGTGCGCCTTCCACTTCGCGTCAGGTGCGACACGGTGCGCGGTTGAAAAAGCCGGAGCAGAGATGATGATTGCAGGTCACACCGCTCTGATCGACAGTGTTGCAGAATGCGACAACCATAATGCGACATATTCAGGACAATCCGGCAGCAGATCAAATAATCAGCCTGCGGAGATAATAAGATTGACAGCGGATTACAACTCAAATATTTTGAGCTTGTGCGGGGTGACTCAGCTGAGCAATGGACAATTTGATTATCCGATAGATCGGGCGCCAGAGACTACACCGCTGCTGAAAGCCGCGCACAAAGCATGACCAATTGCTGGCGTGTGATCTACACCGGGAAGGGAGACATCAGCCATGCGTTTCGTCAAAGTAATCCTGCTGACATTGAGCATCATATTCATCTGGGCCGATTCAGGCCAGGCCACTCAGTACGTTAATCGAAAGTTGATTACGTGTGAGCCGCTCATTTACGAAGTCGAACCGATCGACATATACGGAGGGAGCTTCAAGCTCGACCGCAGTTACCGCAATGATTACGGTGATTGCACCGGTCAGATACCCGGTCCGCCATTCGTGATAGAACTTCCGGTGACCATTGAGAACACATACAATACGGACGGATCTGTTGCGGAATTCGGCTATTTCGAGGTCGACAATCAGTGGGGAGGGGGCGATCCGTTTGAGATAATTATCTACGATGGCGCTTATCTCAAGGTCAACGGAAATATTGTCGCCAAGGGTAAACCCGGTGACCCGATCATTTTCAATTGTGAGGGCCGTTTCTATAGCGATTTTCAGGGAGGGCCGCTTCCTCCCTACAGCGAGTTCACTTTTGATTTCTCATATTGCGAATTCTATGTTTACCCTCCATTAAATTCTCCAACACTTGAAATGTATGGTGGACATCTTAAACTCGACAACTGCACCTTCGGACCCACCGATGATCAACAAGGGCTTTACTACATAGGTATGCATGATGGTTTCTGGGACGTTTCTATAACCAACTGTATGTTTAACGGGACATCTCCCGCTTATGGTTCATCAGCCAATATTCTGAACAGCATCGGAAGTCTGAAACTCAATAATAATCATTTCACCAATTGTCTCTACACGACCGAGACCCCTTCTACTGGAGTTTTGGAAGTTCAAGGCAATATGACTCTCAAGGAGCTCGTCGGCAATTCAGGTTCTTCCAACAGCCGGAATAATGTCGTTTTCAACTCGGCCGGTGTCTATATAGAGGATAGCTGTGTCATCAAAAACAGCAAGGACTTAGGCGCGTTTTTTCTGGGCAGTATTATTGTCGATACAAATGCCACTCTGATAGTCGATAAGGGCTCCGTGCTGCAGATGCGGCCGCATTACGGCATCAATGTCAGGGGAGAAATGGTCGTGGACAGCGCGGTGGTTACAGGCCTTGCCGACGGTGTGTATGGACTTTATATGTCCGGGAACTCGTCTTACGAGCCAGGTGAATTGTATGCCTGGGACGGGATCGATACCGAGATTGGAAGCAGGCTGACTTTCAAGAACAATTCGAGACTCCGCTGGACATACGGACCGATAGAGGGAGAAGGCAGCGTAACTATCGATCACAGTGTGATCGAGCAGTGCTGGGGATCGGCAGTCGGCCTGCACTACACCAGTCCCTGCAGCCTCCAGGTCACCGGCAGCACGATATGGCAGAACTATGGAGGGGAAGGCATCGAATTCGTGATGAGTATCAACCCGTTAGACTCTGCCTCCGGGTACCTGGCTGTCGACAGTTCCACAATCACGACATGCGTCGGTGATGGAATTTATCTGGGTGGCGGTGCCGGGCGCCCTCTTGATGACGACCTGAATGTTCGAATCACGAATTCCAATATTTCCGGCAATGGCGGAGGGGGCATATCCGGATTTCTGGCAGCGCCGACCGATTCAATTGTCATCATGAACAATCGTCTGATCGGAAATGGATTCGTCGGCTTCTGGATTGAGGACAACGGCTGCGATTCCATGCATGTCCGGCTGGAAACCAATGCCGCGGTCGGAAACGCAGGGACCGGACTTGGTGTCGAGACGGGATTTCTTGACGCGGTCGGAAATACTTCGGCCCACAACGAAAATTACGGTTTATATTATCCCTACAAGCCGCGGCGTCCCGGCCTCGTGGCCAACAATGTTTTGGCCTACAACGATAATTACGGCCTCTACTGTTACACCAGATACGGCGGGATTTTGCCTGCGATTGCCCATAATGTTTTCTGGCAAAACAATGTGGCCGACAGCCAGCTCTATATTTACTCGGATGATTTCCGAATCTACACAGTCGACTCACTTCAGGCATTGGGCGGGGTCGGGCTCACTAATGAAGAATTTTCACCAGCTTTCAAACCCACTTACAGGGATGTGATAAAAACCTTTCGTTATGACTCGGTTGCGGTCCAGACCCATGTATGGGTTAATGGCGACAGTCTCCAGCCCGGTCAACTCAATGGACTCGCCATTCTTCCCAGTCATCGGGATACAACCGCCTGGTTTTATGTGGTCGACAACACCACTGACACAATCTGTATCGCCGGCGATATCAGGTCTGCGGCCAACGTTTCCGATACCCTGACCGTGTTCGAATATCACCTCACACCTTTTTCCCCGGCTGTTGATTTTGGCGATAATGATTATGTAACCAGTCAAAATGACATCGATGGCGATGCCAGGATTATAGACTCGGATGAAAACGGATCGGAGCTGGTCGATGCCGGAGCGGACGAGTTCGATCCCGATACTACCAATATAACGATCCTGGTGGTCTCGCCGCCGCCCGACACCACGGTGGTGCCGGGTGACACCTTGATTTTATCCTGGTTTACCACAGGGATCGCTTCTGTCAATGTTGACTACACCATCGATCTGCCTTTAGGAGGCGAACCGGTCGAATGGCTGGAGGTGGCACGTGACCTCAGCACTCTGGTACCCCTCTATTTCTGGGAGGTACCGGCGGTGCAGTCTGCCCGCTGTCTGATCAGGGTATCGGACGCCTCCAATCCGGGTTACAGCAAGACAAGCGAGATATTCCATATCAAACAGCCGCGCCTGACAAGATTTGCGGCTGACAGCACTTATGATTTCTTCAAGCCTTCTGCTCATGGCTGGTCTTTCATCAATTCGATCCCTATAATCTGGCCCCAGTCCTGGTGGCAGCAGTACGACTACCTTACCGGCCAGGATCCATACACCGGGCAGGTGTATCCATCATTCGACACAGCCTATGCTTTCGGCACAATGCAGCCGAGCGTTTTCCCGAGCTGGCCGATATTCGTGGAGACCTTTGGTCAGGGTCAATGCTACAATAACACTCCGATGGGATTGATGTACCTGATGCGTGCGGTCAACCGTTGGGCAGATATCGCCCGCGCTTTTGGAGGAAGCTGCGCCGGGATGTGCAGCTCTGCCCTGCTGGCCTTCGGCAGCAAGAGTGCATTGGATGTCCAGTGGGGCTATCTGGGGCTGACCGATAGCTCGTTTCAGAAACCCTTGACCGATGATCTGCGTGAATTCATACTCATAATGCACAATCATTTGAACGGTAAGCAGCAGGAACAGTGGCAGGCGCAGCATTATGAGGTTAATGTTGACAGCACCGTCAAATTGATCCGGCAGATGCTGCTGTCGGGCGATCGCAGCAACGACGCTTTTCTGACCATCGGTAATCAGACAGCGACATCGTCACATGCGGTAGTGCCTTATGCGGTGCTGGATGATCCCGATCCCAATAAAGTGCAGGTCTATATTTATGACCCGAATTCGCCGGGGACAAATACGCTTTATATCGAAGCTGATACGGTCGCAAATGTCTGGTCATGTTCCGCTTATCCCACCTGGGGCGGCACCTGGTATTTTTTCCTTCACTACCCGGTGCGCTGGTCTCTGGACACGCCTGAGATGAAGGCCCTGGCTCGGCGACATGCCGCTCTGCCCTCCGATTCCGTGACGGGAATCGAACTCCTGTATCCTTCAGGCGGCCACCTGACGGTATATGACAATGCCGGCGATTCCGTCGGTTTTAATGCGACCGGCCTGTTCAATGAAATCGAGGGTGCGGCCCCGCTTTTGTGTCTGGATAGCTCACACAATTTCCCACAGGGATTCCTGCTTCCCGACCAGGCCTATGATATAACTTTGAGCGCTTTGACCGACAGTGTTGTGCGGATCGGCTTCTACTACGATTCACTCTATATCGGCTATTCCCGCCTCGAAACGGATTCGGGCCAGACAGACAGCCTTGTATTAAATGGTGATCTGGCTGTTTACAATCCTGACGACGGGGACAGTAAGGCCGTGCAGCTTCGTATGGCGCGCACACTCGAAGATAGCGAAAGAACCATTATGGTCGGCAACCTGCAGCTCGAAACCGACGCATCAGTCAAGTTGGAGCCGATGGGTACTGCCGGCTGGTACTTATCCAATCCCGGGCAAGCCCGTATGTATCAGTTGTGGCTCAGGCAGGTCTCAAGTGAAGGGGAGAAGAAATTCTTCTGCCGCGAGGTGTCGATCGGTGCCGATCAGTCTCATATTCTGACGCCGGACTGGACCACGTTGAATCCGGATTCATGCACCATCTATATAGATTATGACTTCGATATGCTGGCTGATGATTCGGCGATGCTGCATGGCGACATTCTGGTCGGCGTGGAGGACACTCCGAATACTCCGCTTCCCTACAGCTTTGAGTTGAGCCAGAATTATCCCAACCCGTTCAATCCGGTCACAACAATCGAATACAGCATCCCCAGGCAAAGCCATGTCAACATTGATGTTTACAACATGCTCGGGCAGAAGATCCGGGCACTGGTCGATCAAGAAGAATCGGCAGGTTCATATACCATTACATGGGACGGCACTAATTCGGATGGTTCAGCAGTTGCCACAGGTATCTATCTCTACCGCTTCCAGGCCGGAGACTATGTCCAGACCAAGAAGATGCTGTTGATGAAATAAATCTCAAAAAAAGATTGACAGAGAGAGCAACGTTGTTTATGTATAAAATATAAGCAGCAAATCCTTTTTCTCCGAAGATAACAAAGCAGGAGGCACAATATGAGACCGTGCAGGTTCATCATATTTATTGCCGTGGCTTTCCTTATGGTCGTTATCTTGAAAGAGTCTTTGAGGGCTGAAGTCTTTGTCAACATGCTCTGGGACGAGACGATCGAGGATTTCAAAGTCAAAACTCTAATACTCGAGGGAACAGGCCAGACCTGGGACCGGGACTTCCAGAATGCGTACGGGGAATATATGAATCTGGATCCGGGTCCGCCGTTTATTATTCAGTGCAATGTGCTTATTGAAAACATCCACGATGAGGACGGTAATGTCACGGACTGGGGATCCCTGAACATCGAGAGCGGAGGAGAAATCCTTGATCCTTTCGAGATTATCTTTGCTCCCGATGAAGACCAGACGTACTGTGAGGGTGAAATCCGAAGCTACGGAAACCTTAATTTTGTGGGGACTCCCACCGACCCGATCATATTCAAGGGAAAGTACAAAATTCGTACACACCGCCCGGGTAATCCCGCCCCTGATAGCTTAGTAAATGAATCTCAGATACATTTCGAATACTGTGTGTTCGACTACTGGGAACCATATATCGCCGGTCCACCTGTTAATTTCGACGGCGGCCATGTTTCCGTAGAAAATTGCATTTTTAGAAATTTCCATGATTGTTCCGGGGTTCTGAGCTTTTACGATCCTCTCTACGCCAGCACTCAGGGCCCGGTCTGGAACTGCATTGTCCGCAACTGCTTCTTTGATAATAATTCTGTTGTGGGTCAGCATCTCGTCAGTATGCAGCACGGCAGGTTTGTAATAGACAACAACAGGTTCGAATCGAACATAACCGAGGCTACGGATAATTCATCGATGATTTATATTCTTGGTCACATCGACACTCTAAAAAATAACGCGGCTTTGAACAACACTGTCAACTCCCTCATCTTCTACCATGTAGTTACCGGCGCGCATTCTTACATTAAATCCAGCGATGATCTGCCGATTGTAGTTGACGACATGTTTATTCACGAGGATTCTACCCTTGTAATCGGCCCCGGTTCAGTTATTAAACCGTATCATTACGGCGACTGGCCAAGAAACGTATGGGCCCATGTCAACGGACATATGAAAATCGAGAATGCAATAATCACTTCCTGGCAGAATGACGAGGTGGGAGGTGATGTTGATCTGCAGCCACAACCTGATTATATCCCGAGATGCAACTACATATATGTAGATACAGGCGGTTCGGTTGAGATCACCAATACCGATATCAGTTATGCCGAAAAAGGTGTCGAAGCGATCGGCGATGTCGTCATGGATAGCTGCCGGTTGCAGATTATCAAGGATGAAGGGATAGAATTTCGGCCGATAGGCAACAACATTCTGCAGGTCTCGAATACTACAATTCGGGCAGTCGGGAATTCCGGCATCGTGGTGGACGCCCGGAACAGCCAGGGGCTGGAGGTCAGCCTCGACAGCGTCAGCGTAATCCACACCGTCGGGGATGGGCTGGAACTGTATCTTTCAGAATGCTCACATGTGATGAGTGTCGATATTAACGGATGTATCATAGCTAACAACAACGGGTCTGGTATTTATTGCCCCGCGGACTTTGGCTTGAACTGCTTCAATGTCTCCAATTCCATCATTGCCGGCAACTACAATTCGGGCATTTTGCTCTACAAATCCGGTGCTGAGACGGTCAACGTGAACCTCCATTCCAATGCTGTTATAGGGCACCGCCTGGACGGCATTTCCGTGCAGGCCGGCACTCCGTCCATCACAAACAATACAGTCGGGCAAAATGGCCGCAAAGGCATAGCGATTAGTTCCTTTATATATCAACCTGGATCTATGCTGGTTGCGAATAATATCCTTATAAAAAACCAGCGAGGCTTTGAAAAGGGCCCCGAGGAGCTTTGCCCTTTCCATCACAATGTCTTCTGGGACAATGAAATTACCTTCTATTTCAATACCCCCGATGGAGGTTTGTGGACGATCGAAGAGCTCCAGGCATTGGGAGGAGATTATGTCACCAACATGCAAACTGATCCAGAGTTTCTTTGTGAAGTGAATGGTACAGTAGATACTGTCATCTGGGATGAAAAGAGAAATATTTCGATCGTGGTGGATGGCTCCGCCGATTTCGGAGAATTAGATCATCAATACGCAATCTACCAGGTGGATACCAGTTGGAATATCTGGTTTATGGTTTCCGAGGTGAAGGATGATTCAATCTTAATTGACGCTGATATTACCGAGTCAGTCAATACCGGTGACTCCTATATTATTTTCGATTACCATCTGGCGCCGTCTTCACCCCTGATCGAAGCCGGCAACAACCCGGTGGTCGCGGTTGCGACGGATATCGATGGTGAAGAGCGCATAATGGACGGAGATGAAAGCGGTACAGCAGTGGTGGATATCGGAGCCGATGAATTCAATCCTTATCCGGACGCCCCGGAGCCAATCGACATCATCTGCCCGGTCGCCGGCCAGGTCTGTCTTGCAGGGGATACGATTGTCATCGAATGGACCGCTGAAGATGCTAATTCGGTTGATATCTTTTATACGCTTGATTATCAACAGGGAGAGATAGTCTGGCTTCCCATCGCCTGGAGTCATCCGGCTGACTCCAACAGCGTTCCATGGCGAACCCCTCCTGACGCGTTGGCGGCGAAATGTTGTATCAGGATTCAGAATTCAGACGATGAGAACCACCGGGCCAAAAGCGACCTGTTCCGCATCAAACCCTACCTGCTCACGCGTTTTGACGCCGACAGTACCTATGATGCCTATGCATCCGATTTGGACGGATGGTCAATTCCCAATGATTCGGCTTCCATGTGGCCGGTTGAATGGTACAGTCAGTTTGATTATGCAGAGGGCATAGACCCCTTCACGGAGGACGAATATCCGCTTTTCTTCGAGTGGTTGGGCGCCGAATCCAAGTCTTTTCCAGACTGGCCTTTGTGGGTGCAGGCATTTGGTATAGATGCTTGCTTTTACAGCATTCCCGGCAGGCTCCTCCATAAACCCGCAACAGTGCTTTCATGGGCGGAGATAATTGATGAGTGGGGAGGTTCATGCGCGGGACTCACGGCTTCGAGTCTGGCTGCTTTTGATGATTCAGCACTGTTCAAGCTGACTTTCCCGGAAGCCGGTAACTTTTCTGATCTCTATACGCTCGCGGTCAATGACGACCGGCGCCTGGTGATAAACCTTGTATGGACACGCCTTTTTGCCAAATCCGCCTGGGATCATCTTGTAGCTAACTCGACGAAGAGACCGGCACAGACGCTGAAGGAAATACGAGATATGCTTCTGGCAGATGAACGTCTCGATGCCGACCTGTACATTGAGCACGATTCTTTGCTGGAGGCCCACGCCGTCATGCCGTATCGTGTTGACCAGGACAGTGCAAATCCTAATATCTGGCGACTGCGTGTGTACGACAGCAATGCTCCGGGGGATACGAACCGTGTGATCGAAATAGATACCGCGGCAGAACACTGGGATTATTTGCCCATGCCGGGTTATCAGGGCTCTGCGGGATTCTTCCTGCGCAATCCGGCCCTCGATTTCCTTGATATCATGGAGCTGGGTGCCGGCGCGCGAAGCGCTGTTCCGGTTCCTCGTTTGGCGGACAGGTCAGATTGGATGACAGTCGGCCTGCGTAACACGGATAATGTTACAATCAGGGCACATTCAGGAGATTCGGCGGGATTCTCACTCGACGCAGGATTCAATACCATTCCCGGAACAGTGCCGCAGATACCGCCCGCTGGCAGCAGGAGAGGGCCAGTCGGTTATCTGCTTCCATCCGACGAATACAGAATTGAACTAACCGGGTACCAGGCACCGTTGGCGCTTGTGACAGCCGATTTTGATTCGGTTAAATACGCCTTCGGCCGCGAACCGGCAGCCTCCTCGGAGCGGGATGATCTCCTTGTACGGGACGGCTTATGGGCCATGAATCATGATGACATTGCGCACATTATTTTTATGATCTCTCTGCAGCCCGTGGATACCTGCCAGCGCTTTTTGCGTGTCGCTGACTTATCGCTGGGACCCGGGGATTCCATCCGCATCAAGGCCGAAACCACGGGCGAGGTGTTTGTAGACAACTGCGGACCGCAAACCTGGTACAGCTTCGACCTCTGGTATGCATCTCATACAGTCGGATACATAGCCGGAAGCCAGTTGATCCCGCTGGACGAAAACAGGAGCCACATTATATCTCCGCAGTGGGATAATCCCGGACAGACTGAGGTCAAAGTGTACATCGACATAGGATCCGATGGGGTGATAGACGACTCCATGGATGTCCCGGTCGAAATCGTGACGTCTGCCGATGATCCGGGTGAGTCGAGCTTGCCCTACCGGTTCGAATTGAACCAGAACTATCCCAATCCGTTCAATCCGACCACTACAATCGATTACAGTATTCCAGAACGCAGTCACGTCAACATTGATGTTTACAACGTGCTCGGGCAGAAAATCCGCACAATGGTCGATCGAGAGGAGTCGGCAGGTTCATATACCATTACATGGGACGGCACTAATTCGGATGGTTCAGCAGTTGCCACAGGTATCTATCTCTACCGCTTCCAGGCCGGAGACTATGTTGAGACGAAAAAGATGTTGCTGATGAAATAGAACGAAAGATGGTCAGGATACAACTCCATACAGTATTGGCGGGATGACCCAACCCGTCAGGAGTACTGAAAAAGGATAATCAGGAGTCCGCCATCCTGAGTACCGATTTATCCGGGCGAAGAATCTCATAAGCTAACATGAGATTTTGCGCTCGCTTTGCTCTCTCAGAGAGACAGCATCCTGATTTTTTCCAAATAGTCCACATTTGCAGTAAGCTTCGCCAGGGTGGGTTTGCATTGTTTTTAGATATAGTCCATTCTCACATAAACACTGTTGCCCCTCCCGGATTTCCGGGCAGGATTTGACAGTATATTTTGATTCCAGGATTTACTTCAGCAGTCGCAGGGAGCTGTGCCCCCTGTGAAGATGTAATTTATTATAAGAACTGCATCAGACACATTCACACTGCCGTCGCAGTTTACCTCGGCCGATTCCAATGGCTCAGGCTCCGCTGATCCAGAAATGAAAATATAATTTATAATAAAGACCGCGTCGCTGACATTGACCAGCCCATCCCCGCTGGCATCACCGCAAATATAAGGCGGCTCGAGCGCGAAAGCACTTATTTTGACAGCATCCACAGCCGCCTCGACCACAGACTCATCGTTGAGATCGGAAGCATCAAAACGGATTTTCATTTTATCAGAGAGCTCAACAAAATCATCAGCCCAGAAACCACGTTCGAACCAGCCCCCCGAGGCTTCTTCCTGCGGGCCCGCAGTTTCTACCAGAGACCATGTAGCGCCGTCATCGCCGGAGATATAAATATGCATCTCATCATTGTAAGGATCATCTCCGGCATGATTGGAATACCAGCGGGCATAGCTGACATAACCGTTGCCGTTCGACAGGTCAAAAGCAGGCGAGATCAGTGTGGCAGTACCATCATCAACATCGGAATTCCCGGCCACATTGTCAGTCAGATAGCATTTGCCGGAACCGTCAAAATCGGTGGGCGGATCACCCCTGTCATAATTAACCGGCACTCCCCGGCTCCAATGGCCGTCGGCGGCATCACCGGTAACTGACCAGCTAAGTTCCTGTTCGAAATTATCAGAGAACACCGTTAATTCCTCATAACCGGAGATAGATTTGAAAGGCGCTTCCATGGTATCCGGATCAAAAACCCTTCCCTGGTTTTCCTCCATCACGCTGACATAATACTCTATAAACTGGCCGGCGGGGATATCGGGAAAATCGACCCGGTAGTGGTTGCTATAATACTCGGTCATGGGCACCGCCTGAAAAGCGCTACCTTCAATCGAATAGTGAAACAAACCCGAGCCCGGTACTACCGACCCGCCCAGGATTCCGGTGACATTCAACCGCAGGCTGTCCTGCTCAACAGGATTTATACAGAGCGGGATCTCGGTCTCATATTCGAAGAGGACTCTGGAAGATTTATTGTAAACCACGTAACAGGCACCATAACCGATATCACAACAGCCGTAAGCAATCCGCATATAGCCGTTCTCGCCCCACCATGGACCCCAGGAATTTCTCATGAACCACACACCGCTGTCACCCTGGTTATCATCCCATCCAACCAGGACTACGGCATGATTTATACTGGTGAGCCAGGGCACATCAAATATGCCTCCGCTGTAGGCCTGAAATTCCGAGTTGACCGTAACTGCAACCGAAATCGGGCCGTGATCGATGATTGCCTGTTTCATGGCATCGACAGACGGTACTGAATAGTTCCCGCCGATATATGACCAGGAATCGATTTTATATGAGTGCTCGTAAGGGCAGTTACAGGGAGCATTATAGGCTACATAGGGAAATTCCGATTCGTACACCGCACCCGCGCTGTCGCAGGGGTCGGGTACAAACTGGTGATAACTATGCGCAAACCATCCCCCCTGGCATCCCCAACCGTTGCTGTTGCAGCTTACCAAGTACTGCTCGGAGAGATCAACTGTTATCTCATCCTTTATCGCAATATTACACTCCAGAGGGCCGACAGTGCCGAAAGCCCAGCAGCTTCCGCATCCGCCCTGATTCCTGGCCGGGGGCAAATTGGCAGAGTCGCGCCAGTCGAAGCGGACAGGAAGATTCCGTGTGGGCGTGCACGGATCAAAGCGGGCGTTCTCACGCCAGTTCTCGGGTTCAACCAATCCGCACAGCTGGTCGAGAGAATACTCCGTGGCAGGATTTTTCGCCATCTCGAAAGTCCAGCCCTCACTTTCGGCCCTGGCCTGCATCACCTCGATTTCTTCATCGTTAAGCTGCGCCTGAGATGGACTGGCAAAGACCAGAAGCAAAAACATTGTGAGCGCGGAGAGAAGTCCGAAAGGAGATACTTTTCGTTTAGCCGAATTCACTTTAATAAGCATTGCTATTCCATTCGCGGGTACATCGACACGCCTGAAAAAAGAAACCATTCTGACTGAAATATACCTTGTTATATAAATTTGTCAATATTTGACTTCAATCACGTTCAGCAGTCCGGCTCACCGTCGCCATCTGTATCGCACGGGGCGTATCCAGCGACAAAGACGTAATTCACAATCCAGACCGCATCGCTGACATTCACAAACGAATCACAATTGACATCTCCGATTTCCGATGGTTCGGGCGGATTTCCGCCGATAAAGACATAATTAATTATATAAACTGCATCGCTGACGTTAACTGCAAAATCCCCATTGGCATCACCGCAGCCGATCGGAGGCTCGATGATATCGATATCGATGATCATGGTATCTTTGTTCGCAGGTGAATCCGAGTCGGCTACAACCAGGCTGAAGGTATAGTCTGCTACCCAGGTAGGAGTTCCCTGCAGTATCGCTACGGTCTCATTGGTGAATGTCAGGCCGTAGGGATACTGCCCGCTGATCTTGGTCCAATCATAAGGCGGAATACCCCCAACAGCATGGAATTCATAGTAGTATGGAGCTCCAAGTATTCCATAGGGGACATCGTAACATTGCATATGAAGTTGACCGTCACAGGCATCCCCCATACCGTCACCATTCTCGTCGTATTGATCGGGATTGTAATCGTTGGGGCAGTTGTCGCAAAGATCGCCATAGCCATCGGAATCTGCATCCTCCTGGTTCGGATTGACATGGAGCGGACAGTTATCGTTTTCATTCATGATGCCGTCGTCATCGGCATCCGGATCACAGGCATCACCAAGACCGTCGCCATCGACATCGGACTGATCGGGATTGAACACGTTCGGGCAGTTGTCCGGGTCACAGGGATTGCCGGGTATATCCGGATCGCCAAAACCATCCCCATCAGAATCCAGACATCCCTCCCAGTGCAGTAGGGTGAAACCATATATGCCCCACGGCGCACCCGGCTGGATTTCCTGAAAGTCAAACCAGTGTACTTCGGTATCCCACGTATTCAGGCAGGCATATTCCATTTTTGCGTCGTCATAGCCGATAGCGGTGACGAAATGATCAGTCCAGCTATCCCCATCGGTATCCACCAGCAGGACAATTGGCCGAGCTGAGTCAATCTCCGCCTTGTACTCCTCCCAGCTGAAATCCCAGAAGTACTTCTCCGCGGTCACCGGCTGATAATCCGGGTAAATATGATCAGCATAATTGATAAATGCATCATCGACCATATCGAAGTAGCTCCAGCCGTAGCGGTTGCCATCCAGGCTCCATGAGGTGTGCATGAAATCGCCCAGGCAGTCGCTTTCATGCGCCCCGCCTGTCTCCGATTTGTCAGGCTGGATCGGCCCGGAATCATCCCGGGGACAGGAGTAACTGCGGTAATGATCCTCATATGACGTCACTGCGCAGGAAGCAAAACCATGATCTGTTGCCATCATCGCATTTACTTCCGAGGTCTGTGAATATGAATCTCCGGGGACAAGCTGGCTGCGGCCATGCATATCCCAGTAGCCGATAACCATGCCTGCGGCTGTCGGGCCGCAGCCGTGACGCCACAGGTACGCTGGCACGCCTTCGATTATCACTTGCGAGCCGCTCTTCTCAGTGCTGCCCATATAGATTCCCAAGGGCGGTTCCGGGCCGGTTGTGCTTTGCTGGGCAAGGGCAATTACCGGCAGGGATAATAGCGCTATAGATATCATGAATAAAATAAACCTGGCGGACATAATGACCTCCGTTACTCTCACCTGCTGATTTCGGCACGGCAGGCTGCGGGCTGGGTTTTAATAATGGTCTATAAGCATCAGGGAATGTATGATACAATTCTAATCTACATTATTACGGAAAATGGTCAAGTTAGAACTGGAAAAAATGAAACAGGGGATATTTTCAACGTTTTTGGCTTGACAGCGTCTTAGAAGTATGAATATGTTGATATGTAAATCGATACAGCATCATTGACACATCTGACCTTACGCAGTTTAACCTCAAATCTGGCAGGTCGGGACATGGCCTTCGGAAAAGGAGGAAGCATGAAGCATAATACATGGGCGTGAGGCATCTTATCATCTAAATTGACACTTATGTCTTGTTTTGAAAGGAGGTAGTTTGCGAAAGAACTTCAAAACAATACTGACAGCTTTGGCGGCCCTGAGCTTATTAATCCTGACATTTGCCATCTATTCCTGCTGCGAGGACTGCCCGGTCGGCCCGGTCCAGCCCAAACCTTACAAGGGCTGGCTGTATGCTACAGATTTCGAAAGTGAATGGCTGTACAAGATCGACACAGAGACCGATTCACTGGTAGACAGCGTTCAGTATACTACAGGTGAGATATACAATCCCGGAGCGATCGGAGTATCTGCCGACGGTCAATATCTCTCCGTTTCATATCATGATACATATCTTACCGATAGATTGACAATCATATATGATGCCCAGACTCTGGATGAGATTCATAGGCTTGAAGGCGGGTATGGCCCACTCTTTATAACAGATGAGAATCTGTATATCGGTTTTGCCTATGATAGTATACATTTCTACTCCCTGCCCGGCTTCGATAGAATTTATTCAGATTCTACGCCATCATTAGGGCTGCCCGTATTGCGATCAGATATGAACCTCATATACTTGTACGGTGTTCTCAATCCGGCGAGTTTCGATTCGACCTTTATTGCCGCTTACGATTACAAAAATCGGGAGATATCGGATCAGTGGTTTATTCATGACAGCAGGGACAGCCTGGTCACGATTTACGCTTATGATATTCATCCTGATGGCAGAAGGCTTTATTGCGTAACCCTCTCCAAATACGATGGCATCAACATTACCTGCTATGATCTCCAGGAAAGAGAAATGATATTCCAGACGCCGTTCTCAACGACTACGGGATCGTTGAAGATATCCCCGGACGGACAGGAAATGTACGTTACATACCCCGGATACTTCATGCAATATGAAATACCGGGAATTGTTTTTGTTTTCGACACCGAGACCGGCAATTACATAGGTGGTATCTCTCTTCACGGGCAGATTGATGGATATCCCTCTGCTCCCTTGTATGCGAGAGAGATTGTATTTACGCCAACAGGAGGAAAGGCGTATATCGGATCGGGACGGCTTTCCCAGGGCAGCGGCACTGTATCGGCAATAGACACCAGGGAAAAAAGGATTACCAAAAACATTTGGCCCGACATGGGGCATTTTATCGGATTCCTTTGCATCGGTCCAAAAAAATGACAGGTAGTAAATATGAAACCCATAAATTATCCGTCGTGCTGGGTCTTGTCCGGCCGCGGGCAGATCAAGACCCGGCGCTACGATGAACATTGCACACAGGATATTGGGATGTTCCCACCTGTCGCTGCGCTCCAGATGGGACACCGTGAATTAGACTCGGTACTCGGGTGTCAGAAATAGAAAATTGTCAAAAACGATACCAAAAGAAAACCCCCGCGCGGGGCCCGGCGGGGGTGCGGCATGTGCCGTTAATCAGCTTTATTTACAGCTACAAGGCTCACTTCCGCTAACAAATACATAGTTTATGATATAAACAGCGTCCGAGACATTGACTCCGCCATCGCAGTTGACCTCGCCCGATTCCATCGGCTCGGGCTCAGAACCGCCAACAAACACGAAGTTGATGATAAAAACAGCATCCGAGACATTGACATTGCCGTCAGCGTTACAGTCGCCGCAGATCCACTCACAGACATCGCCTACGCCGTCTTCATTCTCATCTTCCTGCCCGGGGTTCCATGTATTGGGGCAATTGTCGCAGAGATCGCCAAAACCATCCCCGTCAGAGTCGGCCTGGTCGCTGTTGGGAATCTGGTGGCAGTTGTCACAGACATTACCGACACCGTCCTGATCAGAATCTGCCTGGTCGGTGTTAGTATGAATGGGACAGTTATCGCATATATTGCCGACACCATCGTTATCATTATCCTCCTGTCCGGGATTTTCATCAGCGGGACAATTGTCACATCCATCCGCGACCGCATCGCCGTCAGAATCGACATTATCATCATACCCGGCACAGGCATCGCAGCCATCCGGAACACCGTCATCGTCACTGTCAACCGCATCATCAAATCCGGCGCAGATATCGCAGCCATCCGGCACGCCGTCATTGTCGTCATCAATATTATCATCAAATCCGGGGCAAACATCGCATAAATCCCCGACTCCATCGCCGTCGGTATCATCCTGGGTCATATTAGCGACCTCGGGGCAGTTATCGCAGTCATCCGGCATACCATCCTCATCGGTGTCGAGGAAATCATCATACCCGGGGCAAACATCGCAAAGGTCGGGCATGCCGTCACCATCGGAATCTATATTATCATCGAAATCGGCACAGAGGTCACAACTGTCTCCATACCCGTCGCCGTCGCTGTCGATCTGGTCGGGATTGAATACATTCGGGCAGTTGTCTTCCAGCGGACAGTTTTCATTGGCAAAGCCGGGATCGCTGTACCCGTCACCGTCGGAATCGACACAGTTTTCTTTCATGGCGATGGTGGGATCGCCGAAGAGGTTTAACTCGTAATAGCACCAGCGCATGCAGGACTGGTTGATACGATACAGGTTGTCTTCCTTGGAATCCTGGTTGGCCTTGCTGAATTCACGCAGGTCCTCGCCATAGATAGCATCCACGAACTCCCGATGGAACCTGTGCGAGGGGCCGTCGGTGCTGTTGTACTCCCCCCATCCATAACGGGCGTTCATCACGATGGCAAAAGCGGCATTCATATATTTTATGGTCATGTATTCGGCAAAGCACTCGTAATCATCGAAATGACCTGCCAGGCAGGTTTGCGAATAGATGAAGCAGTAATCTGTATTGGTCAGAGAGGAGACATCGGAATTATACATTTTCAAGCCGTAACCCTGGCTGCCGTGCCCCAGGTGATTTATAAAATGCTTGCCGGCATTGATCCTGTTTTTCATCTCGACTTTGGGCCAGTCCTGGCCGGGCCAGTCGCGGTCATATAATTCATCGACATCATATTGGATGGTCGGGATACCAATGGTAAAGTAGCCGTCATTATAAAGCGAATCCTTGAGCTCATCCATGCAGTTGCCGCCCCACTCGGATTCTCCGCCGAAGCCGAGGTTCTCCCCCACCAGGCAGACATTCTGAAGGTAAGGTGTGGAGACCGGCTGAGTTATGTAGGCAATTGTCTTATTCACAAAATTTCCGGCTTCCGCGCTGTTTCCGACTGAGGCGCGCCCGATGTATACTTCAGCCATCAGGTCGACATCGCCTCCGCCCTCACCATCAGTGGGTTCACCCCACTGCGTATCTTCGTCATAATTATAAGTCCCGTCGAGGCAGCCAAAATATACATCAGCAGGCATATTGTATTCGATTTCGGCATCATATCCGGACCATGATCGCACATAAAGATCGGCGGCCGGAATAATATCGTCGTCGGCCGCTATCAGCACATATTGAATGCCCATGGTGTTGTATGCATTTCTGATAAAATTCCGCAAAGCCTCGGGATTCGAGATAGGCGCATTTTTATCGGTTCTGATAATCGTGCTTATGCCGGTGCTGTCATGAAAATCCTTTAAGGGCTGAAATGAAGATTCCATACCGTAAGATGTAATAATCAGCAGATCATACATCTCTGCCGGATTTTTATCCGGCGCCGGCAGAGAATTATAGGCAACCGTCTCAGATGGGTTATCGATCCTTTTTTCTACTTCTTCGCGATCTTTCAACAGTCCGCGGAAGAGCTCATGCGCCTTTCCGGTGCTTATGGTGTTGACGCGAATTTCCAGATCTGGATAATAATAAAGTTCACCGGTCAGGGGAATGTATTCCACCGGATTTAACTTCAGGATCAGGACGGAGTATCCCCGGAAGTTCTGGACCGAGACCTGCTCATGCAGGGCGACAGGAAATGAGTTTCGGGATCCGTAAATATCCTGATCGGGTACCGGCGGACGGGCCTCATGCGGGGCGCTCAATTTATGGGGCACCGCGGTCGGCTCAATATTGTAGCCCTCGCCTATTTTAATTCTCTCTCCCTGAATAACTTCAATCGAGCTGACCTCGGATTGTGGTGGAAGGAGAATCCGTGCTCCCCGCGAGGGCAGACGCGGCTGGCCGGGATTGCCGCACAGATCGGCATTCTCCATGATAACCCGATCATAATCGACCCCGCCAATATTGACCGGGACAACATACGGTCTATTAAATTCGTAATCAACCGAGACTTGATTATCCGCCCCGAAGGCCTGAGTGGCGCCGATGGAAAATATGAAGAGCACCAGCAAGAGCGCTCCTTTTCCAATACCGGGGCCTGGAAAACTGGATTTCTGTTTCATACCATCTTCCCTTCAAAGTGCAAAATAATGAGACTTGCTATCATGCTAATGTATTTAAATAACATATGCTCCAATGGCAGCAAATATAAAATTTTAATATTTTATGAAGCTGAATATTTCCTCAATTCAACATGAGCAAGCGGTGAGTCAATGAGTCCACTGCTTCTCTGATAAGGTCCATTTAAATATAAACATATGGATGAAAATGTCAATGTAAATGCTTATTTAATTCAATACCATATGGACTTCAAGGACTTATTGGTGCCAATGAAAAAACCGCCCGGGAATATCCGGACGGTTTTTTGAAAACTCTGTTTCTATTAACAATCGGGGTCGGTATCCCCATTGGAATCGCAAGGTGCGTTTCCGCCCACAAAAACATAATTGATGATCCAGACAGCGTCAGAGACATTAACAGTCGCATCACAGTTGGCATCACCCGCCTCTAACGGATCGGGGGTAGTCCCGCCGACGAATACGTAATTGATTATATAAACCGCGTCGGAGATATTGACGGTTTCATCGGAATTGGCGTCTCCGCAGATGTACGGGAGACCTTCGAAATGGGTGAATTTAATGCCCGACCAAAAGCTTTCCGCATCATTCTCATCTTTGGCCTGAACTTTAATATAATAGTCACCTGCCTCAGACCAGCTATGAGAAGCAGAGGCTTCCGCGCCTGATTCATACGGTCCCAGCCATAAGGTGGTATCTCCGTCACCCCAGGACCATCGGTACCATAATTGATCCTCTTCCGGATCTGTCGTACTCGAGGTATAGGTGTACTCTGTCATCAGATTCCCCTGAGTGACCCCGGCCGGAACTGATGGTCTGTCGGGGGCAAGGTTGATGAAGGTGTTGAGAGTTGCCGAGACATCAACAGTAATCGTACCTTTGGCATTGTAAGTCAATGACACCGAGAGGTCTATTTCGGGCACCTGACGTGACCCGGCTAAATCCAGAAAGTTGATATATGGGGTGAGATTAGAATACCCTCCCACAAGGACGGTGTCGCCGGCATCGAAATAACATGTGGGAACGGTATGATTGTTAAGTGAATCGCGCCTGGGCTGAACATTCGGTTCACCGGCGCAAAGAGCGGCATAATAGAAATTATATGAACCGCCATCATAAATTGCATCCAACGCGGCCCGCGTTGATGGACAGCCGGGTCACCCGTCCCAGGTACATTCCTCCAGGAACACAGTATGAGTATATCCTCCGGTGGTCTCATTGTAACCAGTCTGTCCGGGAATGGCTGCGGCACATGCGTCAGCTAAATATGCCGTGAAAGGATCACCCGTATCGCCCTGATAGATATAACTAAATTGCGGAAATCCTTCCATATGATTGAAGATCACGGCAATTACCATGATATTAGACCCGTCGATAGTGCCTATTCCGTTTTGGGCAGGATCCCAGGTGGCCGTTTTGTTGAAGGGAACCTGATAATCCAGATTAAGGGCAGTATCGATTGCAAAATCGAGAAAGCCGAATTCATAATTGTGTCCGCCATAATCCCTGTACCTCGATACAGGCTCGACAACATAAACTTTCAACTGGCAGGCATAAAGGGCGCGCCCGCTTTCTCCCAGGGCTATTTTATTATCGCCGAAATCAAGGGCTTTTGCAGGCTGACTTGAGATACCAGGACCATAATCATACAACCTGGTTGTCAGGGCCGGGTCGGCCGCAAATGTGACCCCGGTGAAAAACAAAAAAGCCGCAACGAGAGCGACCAGGGCATACCTCCCGGGTATGATTCCTTTAGGGACTGGGTGCATAGTTTTTCCTCCTATGTATTAGCAGTAATTTAACATTCACAGGCATTCGGTCAGTAATTATTATAATTTAAGTAATATTTACATTTTGGCAATATTTTTTTCAGCCAGTCTCCTAAATATCAATACCGGACAACTATTGTTGTAATTGCTAAGTCCATTCTTGCGACAGGAAGAGGTTTTATGCCTCTTTGATTTTTATACGGATCAGATAGTTTATTTACTTGATAAAGTTCAATCGAATTTCTATATTAGAGTCGTATAATTGATGATGATTTTTGTATAGCACAAACTTGCAGGCTGTTGTCTTCCCGGGAGGTAGATATGAGATTCGCCGCTATATTGATTTCCGCAGCATTTATGATATTTGCCTTTTGCAGTTTCGGAAGTTCGCCCCTTCGCGCCGATGACGGTGCGGAATCGGAAGAGCTTTTCGTCGATCTTGATGGGGATGGATTCAATGATAACACTCCTGACGAGGACAATAACAGCATACCTGACAGCGCCGAGGATGATAAATATTCAGACCGGAATAAAACTGCGAATGCCCTGGCCTCCACAGAATTTAAGCCTATTGAGGGTCTTGGGGAATTTGATCTGAGCAGCTTGTTATCCAACTCTGAATTATTCGGCCAGTTGAAATTTTTAACCCGTGCACAATCATGCTGCCGCGGCGGTTTTGAGGCCGGCTCAGATTTCGGGCCGGGAAACGGCATCGGCCTGGGGGCCGTATCGGGATGCGCCGGCGGTGTATGTCACTGACAGTTTAATGCAGCTTATGCGATACCTATTAATTGGAATCTTTATTACAGTCTTTTTTGTATTTCCGGCATACGCTGATTTTGGCTATGAGGTCAAACTCAGCGGAAGCGTTACAAATAATCTCATCAGTGACTCATCTGAGTTATATGACTCTTATTCCACCACAAGTGCCGCACTGAAGTATTACCCTTTTGCGCAGCTCGAGCTCAATTTGAAGAGCGAATACAATTATTACTCCAATCTCGTGGGCTTGGGAAATATCATGGGCGGCGCGGAAATTACCTGGATTCCAACCAGCCAGTCATCGCCTCTGGCGTTATATTTCAACGCGGGCTATGATAATCGTTCTTATCGGGAATCTTTCAGTGTTTATAACACCAACGTATATAACGGCATGGGCTCAATTTCCTACAGGCTGGCAAGAAGGGCGCAGGTTCGAGCAGGAATAACATATGAACAGACCGAATTCGACAACTCGGAAGGCGCCGACAAGGAAATCTATGGTTTTATGTTCGGTGCTAATGTCACATTCCTCGGTTCCAACAGCCTCGATATCGAGAGCGGCTATTCTTTTGCTGATTTTATTTCTGTCGATGAAGTCTCGATAATGTCCTGGCCGCAGGTTCTCGAGGAAACCGATGGCGACCTCAAATCATTTTATATATCGCCAAGGTATTCCCGCCCGCTGGGCAGTAAGCTGGGTATGAACTTAACCTATACATACCTGTCCTTTGTGGACTTTGATGATCCGGTCGTATACAGCTACTCGACCGGCTTTCTATCCCCCTGGGCCTCGGTCTGGGATGGGAATTCGGTTGCACTCAATCTGAAAAGCTATCACATTCCGAAGATGATCATCACTGCCGGCGGCGGCTACTGGAACAAGAGACTTTTAAGAACGTTGGAGCTTCCTGATCGGATAGTAACACGTGAGGATGATTACAGCCGCTATTATATCGGGTTGAGCTGGCCGATGCCCTCCAGATCGGGAGCCTATCTGGAACCGAGCATACAGCTCGACATCATTAACAACACCTCCACTGACAGGCTTTATGATTATTCGACCTTCTCAGTAGTGGTGGGATTGACCTTTCGAAGATAGCCTGAGGAATTCAGAAAATTTCTAATTGACCTGCTGCGGCAGGTTTTTTTATGGGCAGTCATGGCACGGTCTGGGACCGCCGACGAATACGAAATTGATAATATAGATAGCGTCGGAGACATTGATCTGGGAATCGCAGTTGGTATCCCCAGATTCCAGTGGCTGCGGGGGCAGTCCGCCTGCAAAGACGAAGTTGATGATGGCTACGGCATCACTTACATTTACATTATCGTCAGCATTGGTATCGCCGCAAAAGTAAACCGTGACAGCAAAGCCATAACTGTCTGAATTGCAGTAATCATGAACATGCACATCTATGGATTCGGTCGAACTTTCTTGGGGCGCTGTACCGGTCAATGTGTCATTGATTATCGTACACCAGTAGGGATAATCCTCATAGAATATTGTATGCACCGAATCATCCGGATCCTGAATCGCAGGATAATAAGTAAAGGTCCACCCGTTTCTGACATAAACCAGGGTCAGGGTATCGATGATGGTCGGCGGCTGATTGGAATGATCGATTTCGATCAAAACCAGTGCGGAATCAGCAAGCTCCCCGTCCGAGACTTTCACGATGAATGATGTGTCCGCATAATCACATTCTGCGGTCCCGCTGATTGAATCCCCGGAGACAAGGCACCATGATGGAAAGTTGCTGAAACTGATCTCAAGCTCGCTGCCGTCGCAATCGGGATCGGAAGCAATTGCTTTAAAGACAAAATCGCCTCCGGGTTCCAGGACAATTGGCGGAGGTGCGTCGATCACTGGCGGATCATTTTCGCCGATCGGATTGCAGCAATCGTCTTCGGGATGAGCCGGGCAGATATCGCATCGGTCTCCGGTACCGTCGCCATCTGCATCCGCCTGATCCGGATTCGATATATCCGGGCAGTTGTCGGTCTGGCAGGTGTTTGCAGCGTAGCCCGGGTCACCATAACCGTCATTATCAGTGTCCGTGCATTCATCACAGAGATCACCCAAGCCGTCACCATCTGCATCCAACTGATCCGGGTTATAGATCTCCGGGCAGTTATCTTCTTCGCAGATATTTCCGGCAAATCCGGGATTGCCGTAGCCATCGTTATCGGTATCGGTACATTCATCGCAGATGTCGCCGATACCGTCCTGATCATAATCCGCCTGGTCGGGATTTGCGGTATCCGGGCAGTTATCTATATCGCAGCTCTGGTTTTCATATCCGGGATCACCGTACCCGTCACCGTCGGAATCCGTACAGTCATCACAGACATCTCCCAGGCCATCGCTATCGGCGTCAGCCTGATCCGGGTTGGCAATCTCAGGGCAATTATCGGTCGCGCAGACATTATTCGGATAGCCGGGATCGCCGTATCCATCGCCATCGCTGTCATTGCAGTCGTCGCATTCATTACCAATCCCATCCAAATCGTCATCAAGTTGATCAGGGTTAGGAATAGTTGGACAATTATCCGTCACACAGGTATTGGCGGGAAAACCGGGGTCGCCGAAACCATCACCATCTATATCTGTGCAGGCGTCGCAGGAATCCCCTATATTATCGGTATCCATGTCCCATTGATAGGGATTATAATCGTCAGGGCAGTTGTCGATCATGCATGTGCTGGCGGGATAGCCGGGGTCGCCGAAGCTGTCGCCGTCGGTATCGGTACAATAATCACATTGATCTCCCCTTCCATCACCATCGGCGTCGTACTGATAGGGATTGAAATGATTGGGACAGTTATCCGTGGGACAGGTGTTATTGGGAAATCCGGGGTTCCCGAAGCCATCGCCGTCGGTATCGGTACACTGGTCACATTCATCCCCGATACCGTCACCGTCGTAATCCTCCTGATCCGGATTGTAAAGATAGGGGCAGTTGTCTGTTTCGCAGAGATTGACTGCAAAGCCCGGATTGCCGTAGCCATCTCCATCCGTGTCCACGCAGGTATCGCAGACATAGCCGATACCATCATCGTCATAATCGATCTGATTGGGATTATAATCATTGGGGCAGTTATCAAACTGGCTGCAGATATTGTCCTGATCGGGATCGTCGCAGTCATAATACAGCCTGAAATTGTCGATCATCCACCACCTGTCGTTGCGGGCCAGGTAATAATGAAAACGCACCTGTATCGAGTCTCCGCTGCCTATGTATGGGGTGATATCGATATCGCGGGTTTCCGGCCCATGGCTCAGGTTGTTCATGCGCAGGACGTTATGCCATTGCCCGCCCGCGCCGTTACGGACATCGACGTCAGCAACCTCATCCGGCGTGTCATTATCGTACGAGAAGTAGTTTGAGAAACGCAGATGAATATTAATATCTGAAGGGGCATGGTAAAATGCGGTCACCACAGCCTCGTCCATATAGGCGTTGGGCGATGTGCTGGAATTGACTATCAGGCAGCTATCCTCGAAGGGCGGGTAACCCCCAAGGCTGTACATATCCATAAACTGCCAGGTATAACCGTCCTGAAACCCATCCAGAATCACCCAGCCGGGGGGCAGTTCACCGTTGTCAAAGTCATAATATATCAGTGTGGGCATAAACATGCTGTCGGGTTCCGACGCCGGCGCCGACTGAGCATATGCGGATTCGGCCACATAAGCAAAGAGCAGAAATATAAGAAACAAGGGGGCGAACTTTCTCATATTATCCCGCGAATGTTTATGTTCTAAACTTATCTGTGTGCAGTCCCAAAACTTGGGGTCATTTATAAAATAGCCCCGGACGGCTAATTTGTCAACATTAATCATGCAACCATCTGCTGATGGCCCGGTTTTATTGACATATTAAGGATGACCGCATTATTTATGATGATCGGAATATTTGTGAATTTGATGAGAGCGCCGAAATAAAAAGCGGGAGCGATTATTTTTAATATCGCTCCCGCTAAATTTTATAGTCTTGCGTCTATCTCTTTTTGCGTCTTCGGCTTACAAAATCCCAGAAGACATAATCTCCGAGGTTCTGAGACGAGGCAAAATAAGCTCGGCCGCGATTCAATTCGGTCAGCTTGGCCACAAATTTCTGCAGGTAGGGATCGTCGGTTATCATAAAGGTGGTAATTGGTATGCGTTTTTTGCGGCAAATTATGGCTTCATCCAGCGTCCGGTTCACAATTACCGGGTCGAGTCCCATAGGATTTTTGTAAACCGAGCCGTTCCGGCGGGTTATCATGGATGGCTTGCCATCTGTGATCATGAATATCTGCTTATTCACATTTTTCTTTTTGAGCAGAATGTTGCGCGCCATCTCGAGGCCGGCTTTGGTATTTGTATGATATGGTCCCACACCGATATAGGGAATGTCCTTGACCTTGACCTCTCTGGCAAAATCTCCAAAAAGAACAATATTGAGACTGTCCTTGGGATATTTCGTGAGTATCAATTCAGAGAAGGCCAGCGCCACCTGCTTGGCCGGGGTAATCCTATCCTCACCATACAGCACCATGGAATGGGATATATCGATCAACATAACAGTGGCGCAGTTAGTCAGCTGCTCGGTATCATAAACCTCCAGATCTTTTTCGGCCATATTCAGACCCAGGGAGCCGGTGCGCCTGATTGTATTCATCAGTGAATTCTGGAAATCTATGTGATTGAATTCGTCGCCAAACCTGTATTCTCTCTTTTCCGGCAGGGCCTCTTCCGAGCTGCCCCCGCCGTGAGGGATTATATGGCCGCCGGCTCCGGATTTTCGGAGATGTTCAAATATACTGTCGAAAGCATCCTGCCTGAGCGACTTCTCGCCCTTTCGGGTTAATGATATGTTATCCCCCTGCCAGGAGACGATATTGCTCTTTTCCAGATTCTTCTCGAAACCATCGAGATCAAAATCCTCGGGGAGCACCCCCATTGCCTGAAGCTTGCGCATCAGCTTGAGAGCCATCTCGGCATCACCGTTGACCTGGAGCAGAAGGTAGTTGAAGATCGACATCAGGTCCTTGAGATTCTGGAGTTTCTGTATAGCCGCGTCATCCCATTCGGAATATATAAAACGCATAATCAGCTCCTGAGTATTCGCTGTATCATATCGGTATAGATGAACTTATTGTCGGGCGATTCCTTGGCAATCCGGTTCATCTGATGCAGCCCCTCCAGCACAAATTCCATATACGTAAATATCTCATCTTCCTCCCCGAGATCGCAATACTTCAAGACAATCTCCCTCAGTCCTACAATGTCCGAAAGAGCTTTTTTGTATTTCGAATAAGGCATTTCATCCGATATCTCAATTTGTTTTCCGGCCGAGAAGAAATCGATTACCGGCTCGTAAACGCTGTCTTCGGGGATGATTTCCTCATAATCGCCATCGGGAGTGCGCTTGCGCTCTTTTCGCGGCTCCGGGAAAATGCGCAGGAAGGTCTGTTTGATTGCCTCACCCACAAGGTTCACAGCCACCATCGAGGGCCCCTCCTGCTCGCCCTCATAGACCAGCTCAATCTTGCCCATAATCGAGGGCAGGACCGCATACAGGTCGGCAATACGGGGATGCGCATGCTTATCGTTATTCATCACAACGCGCCTCTCAACGTTAGAGAGCAGATTCTCATAGGCAGAGATTGTCAAACGGGCCGATACGCCCGAAGTCTGATCTACATACTCGCTCTCACGGGCGCGGAACGCTATCTCCTCCACGATATCTTTTATCAGGTCGGGGATTTTGATCTCCACCCCGCGCTCTTTCCAGGCTTCCTGTTCGGTAATCTGTTTGGCCTCATCCAGGTCACGGGGATAATGGGTGTTGACCTGGGAGGCAATTCTATCCTTGAGAGGAGTAATTATGTTTCCTCGATTGGTATAGTCCTCCGGGTTGGCTGTGAAGGCCAGCATCATATCCAGCGGTATCCGGACCGGAAAGCCCCTGATCTGCAGGTCATTTTCCTCGAGAATATTCAAGAGGGCCACCTGAATCCTGGGCTGCAGGTCGGGAAGCTCATTTATGGCAAATATCCCCCGGTTGGTGCGCGGTACGATACCCCAGTGGATCACCTCTTCGTTGGATATATCCAGCTTCTCCCGAACCGCTTTAATAGGGTCGAGATCGCCAATCAGGTCGGCCACAGTTACATCCGGCGTTGCCAGCTTTTCGTTATAGCGCTGTTCGCGATGTATCCAGTCGATTTCCAGCTCGTCCCCCGCTTCAGCCGCCAGTCTCTTATGTTTGTCCGAGATCGGTTTAAATGGATCTTCGTTCAACTGGCTGCCCTTTATTACCGGAAGATACTCATCCAAAAGTGACCCCAGTTGACGTAAAATTCGTGTTTTGGCCTGCCCCCTCAGGCCCAGAAGCAATATATCATGTCGTGAGAGTATGGCGTTTTCCAACTGGGGCAAAACAGTTCGATCGTATCCTATAATACCCGGAAAGCGTTTTTTGCCGGATTTTATCAAATCTATCAGGTTTTCTCTTAATTCATCCTTGGTGGAACGAGACCTGTATCCGGATTCCTTGAGTTCGCCCAATGTCTTTGCAAATTTCATATTTCCCTTCCAAATTCAATTTAGAGTTCAATAAATCTTAACAAATTTAGTCTTATTGGGTTCAAAAGAAAATTCGGGTAAAATTGAACATTTGTGGAGTCATTACGTCTATAAAAACAGCATCTTCGGATTCAAGCTGATTTTGAAATCTATCGGATTTTAAAATGTCCCTTGCAAGGGAGGAAACATGCATTTAACGTCCCTCATATCAATCTTGCTTGCGATCAAAGCCCTGTTTGATAACATGAACCTGGATCATCTGCCGTTCTTCTAAGAAACCGCGGATGAAATTCCTCCAAAAAGAAAGGCGCACATCCAAAGAATGTACGCCGGATGGGAATTGAAATGGGGAGGAAAAATTATTCAAATTCCTGTGCTATTTGTCTTTTGGAGATCGATCAATAAAGCCCTGTTTATATATCCCCAGGATGCCGATAACCTCGCCTGATTCATCCTCTTCGAATTTCATCTTGAAATAATCGACTCCCTCGATCATGAAAATATCCTCTGATAGAGCGATCAGCTTCTGTTTGGGACGGTCGTCCCTCTGGTAATAGAGCTCATCCCCCTCCATCCAGATCTTTCTGGGGCCGTAATCTCCGACATATTTATTCATTAGCTCTTCCGGAACCTCGACCGGCTCGAGCTGTGCCTTGAGCATATCCAGATCCCATCGAAGCATACCCTTTTCTTCCTCACTTTCAGCTTTGGCGACCAGCTTCTCCATAGCATCCACCCGAGCCACTTCCAGGGCATGGTCGGCCGCACACGAGATATGAGGTTCAACCCCTGTCCCTTCCCAATTCGTTCCGGTAATTGGATTTATGGCGCGTCCGAAGGGCACACGCAAACTTACTTTGAGATTGGGAAATATTTCGCCCTGAACGGGATGCGCCCCGCCGCCGGTGGTTTCGCCCACAATCGTGGCGCGTTCGAGATTCTTGAGATTATAGGTAAATTCCTCAGCGGCAGAGAAAGTATATCCGCTCGTGAGAATGTAAATTGGAGTATTGGCCATACGCGGCCCCTCGACATGGGAAGCGGTCCAGAACTGCTTTGTAGTATCCTCTTTGCGAATATAGAAGCTGTTCAGATGTACCGGGTCGTTAAAAAAATAACTCGATATAAGCTGTATCATCGAGGGAGAACCGCCCCCGTTTTCCCTCAAATCGATAATCAGGGCGTCCACGTGGGCCAGGAAATTCATGGCGGCAATAGCGGTAGCCCCGCCGAAATATGCATCAACAAATCCATTGAATTTCAAGTAGCCAATGTTTCCTGGAAGTATCCTGATCTCCTTGAAACCGAAGTTGTCCCTCGACAGCTCTTCGAAATGTTCCTGTCTTTCCTCATCCGTTACAGTGTCTTCTTCGGTGCGGATATCATCCATAGTAATATCGGGCGTATAACGTACGCCCAGGTGCCGGTCATGGCAGATATCACGCAGGTCCTTGGTGAGCCTATCCGAAAAGGCGCTCAGGCTGGTAATATCTTTATATTCACCTTTCTGATACATCCCCTTCACATGCACCGCCATCTCTTCGGCCACATCCGGAAACACATAGACTTCGTTGATTACCCGGGTTACAGAATCGATAATCTCGGCCTGAGTCTTTGAGTCGATTGTCTCATCCCGCGGCTCGGCCCTCTGCAGCTGACCGTATAGCGGCATAATCATACTCGTGACCAGTAACAAAATAAGTCCCCCGAATGCTTTCCTCATCTTCATCCTCCCTTGTTAGATTCTCTTTTGCCGGCATTGTTTCAAAATCAATTCACTTATACGAATCTGATTTTAAAAGGTTCAATAATACGTAAGCGCTTACATATAATAATAAAATAAATCAGGGTGGCAACAATTGAAATTATAAATCTATTACATGCGGAAGATGACTGATTCGCGCTCGAACCATTTCTTACAGAACAGCAGCGCAAGCAGGGCCAGCACCAGGGTAGAGATGAAGGCCACCCCGACATAATTCCATTCCACGCTGCCGGAAATTGCATTCTTGATTATAAGAGAAACATTGATAACCGGGATCAGGGCCATCTTGTAGTCGATTTCAATTCCCGGAAGCAATGAGACAAAAGCCGGCAGGATTACCAGCATATTTAGGGCGGTTATATAGCTCTGGGCCTCTTTAAATGACCGTGCAAAGATAGAGACCGACAACAAGACGCTGGCGAAGATACCCGCCAGCGGCAATATGATCAGAATAATCAGTGTCACCGTTTCGAGGTTGAACTGCAGCCTCAGCAATTCAGAGGCGATGTCCCCAAGGAGGTTATTGACCATGTAATTCAGCGAAAATGTCAGGCTGACCATGGAAAGCAGGGCCGCCACAATACCGGTGGTAAGCACTACCAGGTATTTGCCGATCACAAATTCGCCCCTGGAAGCGGGCGATACCAGAAGGGTCTCCAGCGTCCCCCTCTCCTTCTCCCCTGCCGCGAGATCGATGGCCGGGTACATGGCGCCCATGAAGCACATGATAATGATCAGATAGGGCAGGATGCCGCCCAGTTCCCTGCCGGCCACTTTCTGTGCCGAGGCGACGTTCTGGCGGTTGACCTCGAAGGGGCTGATAATCTCGACAGACATCTGGCGCTCCTGCAGACGGGCCGCCACAATCTTATCCTCGTACGGCTCGAGTATATCCCTGATCTTATCAACAGCAAATTCGGATTTCAGCTCAGCCTGATCGTAGAAGATATCGATGCTGGTGGGGGATTCGCTTTCAATCGCGCTGCCGAAATAATCCGGCACAGAGACCAGTGCATCAAATCCGCCCGCCTTAAGCTGGTCGATCAGGTCGATAGTGTCGGCATAATCATTTTCGGTCTTCACCGTGAGCAGCGGCGCAGCCTTAAATGTGTCCTGAAGATCGGCGGGAAGATTATCGAATCCCTCGAAAACAACTGTCGCCCTCTCCTCCTGGGCCTTGGTTACCGCGCCAACCATCAGCGAGGAGGTAAACATTATCAGCAGGGGTATGGCCACGATCGGCACAATGAGCATAAAGATAAGTGTGCGCCGGTCACGCAGAGTGTCCTTCATCTCCTTGCCGTATATGGTGCGGATATTCCTGAACTTCATCTTATACTCCGACTATTTCAATGAAGGCATCCTCGAGATTATCATAGGCGGTCTGCTCGAGCGCCTCATCCACGGTACCCTCAAAATAGATTTTGCCCTTGTGAATGATGGCAATGCGATCACACAGCCGCATAGCCTCACTCATGATATGCGTGGAAAAGATCAGGCACTTATTGTCATCCCGGCACTGCCTGATGAACTGCACTATTGTACGCGAACTCATAACATCCAGTCCGCTGGTAGGCTCATCAAAGATCATAACCGGAGGATCATGCAAAACAGAACGAGCAATCGAGACCTTCTGCTTCATTCCGGTCGAGAGCTTCTCATTGCGGGAATCGGCAAATTCATTCATGTCGAGCATGTCAAATATCTGATTTGTGCGCTGCACAATCTGCCCCTTATTCATCCCGTAAAGTTTTCCAAAGTATTCAACCATCTCCCGGGCGGTCAGCCTGCCATAGAGGCCCGTGTTACCGGATAGAAATCCGGTTACATGTCTCACTTTCTGAGGCTCTTTGACTATGTCCGCGCCCTCGATTAGAGCGGTACCGGAGGTGGGCCTGATCGCTGTGGAGAGCAAACGCAAAGTCGTGGTCTTACCCGCGCCATTGGGTCCCAGAAGTCCGAATACCTCTCCCTTTTTGCAGGTAAATGAGACATCGTCGACGGCCCTGACTTCACCTCGTTTTTTGTCCTTGAATATCTTTGTAAGATTTTTTGCTTCTATCATACCACCTCAATGAATGCAAAAGTATATGTCTTCGAGGACATTTTTGCAAGTCTTTTGATGAAATGCATACAAACATATCATGCGGATATTCGATTCTTCTTCAAGATTTCTACCGGAGAACAGCCCGACAAAATAGTGTACCGATTTAGTCTGACATTAACAAATGTCTCATATGAAAGCAGCAATAATATTTCCTGAAACAGATATGTAGTTTTTCCGTATGCCTGAAATATGAATCGCCTGATACTGGATAAAAGCCCATTATTATTGACAGTGCTGCTAGTGATGATCGCCACGTCTCCGGCATTTTCAAATGATTGGGTGCCCGTCTATTCCCCGGAGATAGTGATCCCGAGAACTTCCGGAGAAATTATGGTAGATGGGGAACTTGATGATCCGGGATGGAAAACCGCAGCCTATATCGACAGATTCCATGAACATTTCCCCGGAGATCAGACCAGGCCCCCGGTCGAAACCGCGGTATTTGTTGCCTATGATGATGACAACCTGTATGTCGCTTTTGTGTGCGAGGATGACCCTTCTGCTATCCGGGCAACCTACGGCGAGAGGGATAATGTCGGCTGGGATGATAACGTTATTATTTCCATAGACACCTACGGGGATGCCGCCTGGGCTTATGAGCTGGGAGCAAATGCCTACGGTATTCAGCAGGATGCTCTCTGGTCCAGGGGCGGGGCCGAAGACGGCAGTTTTGATGTGATCTATGAATCAGAAGGAATAATCACGGATTCCGGCTATCAGGTGGAATTCGCCATACCTTTCTCATCGCTCAGGTTCCCGACCCGTGAGGCGCAAACGTGGAAAGTTGATTTCTGGAGAAACCATCCCCGCGAGCTGCGCAGACAGAGCTCCTGGGCGGCATACAATCGTGATGAATCCTGCTGGCCCTGCCAGTGGGGAACAGTCAAGGGAATCCAGGGGGTCAAGCCGGGGCACGGTATCGAGCTTCTGCCCTCGATTGTTGCCAGCCAGAGCGGAGCTCTTGATGATATTGAAAATCCCCGGTCTGATTTTATAAATAATGATATCGATGGCGAGATGTCGCTGGGGGCAAAATATTCCATAACCTCCAGCCTGACCGCCGAGGCGACATATAATCCTGACTTCAGCCAGATTGAATCGGATGCCACCCAGATAGACGTAAATACGACATTTGCCCTCTTCTATCCCGAGCGCCGGCCGTTTTTCCAGGAAGGCAGCGATTTATTCCAGACCTGGTTCACGCCGGTTTATACACGTTCGATAAATGATCCTGTTTTTGCCGGGAAGATGATTGGACGGATGAACAGGACCAATCTGGCATATCTTGTGGCCTACGATGATCATTCACCGATTATCATTCCATTTGAAGAAGCCAGCGCCTTTCTATCCAACGGCGAAAGCGTCTCCAATATATTCCGAGCCCGTCAAACTTTCGGGGAAGAATCGCACCTGGGCGCCACGGTGACAGACCGCCGCTATAATACCGGCGGTTCCGGCTCGCTCCTGAGCACGGATGTGCTCTTGAAGCTAAACCGAAATTATCAGCTCGAAATTCAGTTCCTGGCGACCCATACCGAGGAACCTGACGACACATCAATAACCGCAGGGATCAATCAGGTGACCTTCGATAACGGCAGCAGGACGGCCGCCTTTGACGGTGAGTCGTATTGGGGACACGGCGTCTATGCCAGTTTCGAGCGCAGCGCACGGGTCTGGTCGTTCGATCTGGACTTCCGTGAGGCAAGTCCGACTTTCAGGGCGGATAATGGATTTGAGACCTCTAATAATTACAGGCTGGTGGAATTCAATACAGGACTCGACATCTATCCAAAATCCAGAATCATAGCCAATATATTTCCCTCGGTCACAATTGCACGAAAGTGGAACTTTGCAAAAGAGCGCAAGGATGAATGGTTTGTCGGCGCAGTGGGCATGCAGCTCCCCGGCCAGACTTATTTTGAGGTGAACTATCTGGGAAGCTGGGAAAAATTTCGTGGGATTGAATTTCCGGGAATCAAGAGCTTCGGTCTCAACCTGGAAACCAGGTTTTCGGGACATTTCTATTTTGGAACTTCTTTGGCATTAGGCCGCCGGATTGCGCGAAATGTCGACCCGTTGCCGGTCATGGGTCAGGAAACATCCTTCCGCACCTATGCCTTCATAAAGCCGACCAGAAGGCTGACCATAAATCCGCAGATTGAATACATCAAATCTGATTCGGCCGATACGGGCGGGAATATATTCGAGGGCTATGCGACACGAACACGTTTGGATTACCAGGTCACCCGCGAGTTTTCTTTGAGGTTCATCACGCAATACAATGATTTCAATAAAACCTGGGAATTCGATCCTTTGTTGACCTACAGGTTAAATTCCTTCACAGTCTTCTATCTGGGATCAACCCATGACGTTCATGATTATGATGGCAAAAACGGTATTGATTTGAAGCAGTACAATCGTCAATATTTCATGAAGCTGCAGTACCTGGTACAACTGTAAAGAGGAATTTCAGCTCAATCGCTGATTATCTTGTCTATTGTCTCGGCCAGTTTCAGCGATGACTTCTCATCGTGCGGGAAAGACGAAATCTCCATGCCGATATCGAATTTATAGGAAAAATCAAATGTGCTCGAGACAAATTCATTTATGCTGCGGGACAACCTGCGGGAGAATGCATGCGCACCTTCAAAAGGGGTCTCTGACAGGAGAATCATCATGCGGTTGCCCTCGATTCCGGAAACAATGTCTGTCTCGCGCAGGTTCTTGCAGACAAATTCCCTGACCTTCATCTGAACCGCCTCAAAATCGCCGTTCCTGAATTTCTCTCTCTGCTTGAGAGTACTCAGGAGGGAGTCGAGATTCAAGTCGATCAGCGACAGAAAACAGGCGTACCGCTCAGCCCGCTTTAGCTCCTGCCGGGCACGAAAACCGAAGTGCTCTAACGCAGGATAGTAATGAACAAAGTCTTTGTTGATATCTTCCATACTTTCTAAGGGCGGATGATCAGGGATCACTCGATACGGGGATTATAAATATTCACAGACAAAAATACAAGTTTTATTTATTCCCGTCATCAGGAAAACATTCCCGCTTCACGAGTTCATCTCATTAATCTTATATTCCTTTATTTTATAGAGCAATGATCTGTATGAAACTCCCAAAATCTCGGAAGCCTTGCGCCTGTTCCAGTTGACTTTATTGAGTACTTCCGCTATCAGGGCCTTTTCCTCACGCTCAATGGCCCGCGAAACCCGTTTCTTGAGTGAGTAATCTTTTTCGCCAGTCTCGCTTTCCGCTGGATGCGGGTTACCGGTCACGGCCTGTTGCTGCGTGCCGGAGCCGCTATGCGCCAGTCCGCCGGTGTTTGCGGGCATGGCCGAACCGGCCTTCAGGAGAGATTCAGCAATATCCTCGTCCTCACGGACCACTATTTGCTTCATAACGTTTTCCAATTGCCTGACATTGCCGGGCCAGTGGAATCTGGACAGTTTCTCGATGGTTTCACCCGAAATTATCGGGAATTCCTTTTTATAGAGCGCATTATATTTCTTGAGAAAATGATCGACCAGAAGCGGGATATCATCCAGGCGGTCCCGCAGCGGGGGCAGCAATATCGTTATTTCATTCAGCCTGTAAAACAAATCGTCCCTGAAGCGCTGCCGGGCAATGGCTTCTTCCAGGTTCCTGTTTGTGGCGCATATGATTCTGACATCCACTTTGATATTCTGAATTCCCCCCACCCTCACAAATTCCTGCTGCTCCAGTACCTGCAGCAGCTTGGACTGCAGCTCCAGATGCATATCGCCAATTTCATCCAGAAAGATAGTGCCCTTGTTGGCGACCTCGAAGCGTCCCGGTTTGGTCTTATGGGCGCCTGTAAAAGCGCCCTTCTCGTAGCCAAACAACTCAGCTTCCAGAAGTTCACGAGGAATTGCGGCGCAGTTGACCTTTGTAAATGAAAGCCCCGATCGGGCCGAGAGGTTATGCAGCATGCGCGCCACAATCTCTTTGCCGGTACCCGATTCTCCCCGAATTAAAACTGTCAGCTCACTATCGGCGACCTGCTCGATAATATTTCTGACCTCGACCATTTGAGGAGAATCGCCTATAAAGCTCTCATATTGATTTCTGGACTTCAGCTCTTTCTCATATTCGCGGATTTTATTGCGCAGGTGGCTCTTTTCCAGGACGGATTGGAGGTGAATCTCGACCTCTTTAACATCAAACGGTTTATTGATAAATTCGGCCGCACCAAGTTGGATCGATTCCACTATGTACTTGGTTTCTCCATGCCCCGAAAGCATGATAATCTCGGAGGGCACCTCCGCTTTCTTGAGTTTGCGGAGAACCTCTATCCCATCCATACCGGGCATCTTTATATCAAGGAGAATTAACTCGGGATTCTCCTTGGAGGCTACCTGTATCCCCTCGATCCCGTCCCTGGCAAGCAATATATCATACTGCCCCTCCAGTCCTTCGGTCAAAATCCATCCGACCTTGGGATCATCATCAACTATAAGTAATTTTACTTTGTTTTTCTTCATTATCGCGATATTCCGCCTTCTTTATGATATCGGCTGCATGCCTCGCTTCATTAAGCAACTAACTGCCTATTTTTTGCAAGCATTTGCAAAATCAATAATCCCGCACCAAAAGTCAACAGGAAAGTATAATTTCATGTGATACAGCCGCTTATGAGACAGGCAAACTTATTATGAAAGTGGTGCCCTTCCTCGCTTTGGATTTCAGCTCGATCTTTCCGTTGTGAGCCTTAATGATACGGTCGACCACAGACAATCCAAGGCCGGTGCCGCTTTTCTTGGTAGTATAATAGCGTTCAAAGACTTTCTCGTGATCTTCGGGAGGTATACCCTTGCCTGTGTCTATAATCTGGATCTGGACATACGATTTGCCATCCTCGAGCTCAGGACTGCGGCGCGCTTTCAAGGTCAGCTTACCGCCCTCCTCCATGGCATCGATAGCATTCATAAACATATTCAGGAAAACTTCAATTATCTGATTATAATTTATAGCAACCGATGGCAAATTCTCCTCGAAGTCCGTATGCAGTTCAATATTGTTGCGTTTCAGGTCATGCTGAACCAGCCTGATCACCCGATCCAGGACCTCATCAATCCTTTTCTTTTCAGTTTGATAGCGGGTGGGGTTGGAGAAATCCACCAGCTCGCGGACCAGTTCGGAGAGCCGGGAAAGCTCCTGCTGGGCCATTTCGAAGAAGCTATCATTATCGGCTATTTCCGGCCAGCGCTCCTTCATAATCTGCAGACCGCCCTTGATATTGGTCAGCGGCTTGCGCAGATCATGAGAAATCTCCGACATCATGTTACCCATGGTCATGAGCCGGGTAGCATTGAGCATCGCCCTCTGACGTTCATAAAGCGAAGCCGCCTGCGAGGTGATAATTGATGCGAGGTATTCATGATCCGTTATGAAGGCGTCTTCCTTCAAAGAACCCATGCAGAACAGTCCATAAAAATGTCCCTTGGTATAGATCGGAACAGCCCTGAAGGATTTGATCTGGCCATCGATCGCAAGATGCTTATTTAGAAATTCGAGAATTACGGATGCTCTGCCTTCGGGACTTTCAATCTGTTTACCCTCCAGGGGAATTTCGGCATTTTCCACTTTTTCATAATTCTCACGTCCCCAGCCATCCCAGAAATTAAATGTAAGTAGTTTCTGTTTAACATCGTAGGAAAGCCAGAGGGTCATCTCAACCGGCATGATATTGCGTATATGGAAATGCACCAGACGCGCCATCTGGGGGAAGTCCTCCAGATTCGGCAGTTCGGAAGCGATCTCGTAAAGGGCCACAAATTCACGCAGCTTGCGGCTGGCTTCCTCAAAATGCTGAGCATCGTCAATTGCAATTGCCGCCTGTGAAGCAAGGGCGGTCAGAAGCTTAAGGTCCTCCTCCGTGAATTTCTCGCCGCCAACCTTATCGGTCAGGTTAATCACGCCTATCACAGAACCTTTCACCTGCAGCGGCACCGAGAGCAGGGACTTTGATTCGTAATGCTCCTTCGCTTGGCGCTTGAAATCTGGATCAGTCTCGATATTTTCAATCATTACCGGCCGGCCGGTTTGAGCGACAGAGCCGGCTATTGACGATCCTACGGCCAGCTCAGTCTTAGACACAATTTCATTTTTTACTCCGATAGAGGCGTGAATCCGGAGCACGTTGCGGTCGCCGTCCAGAAGCATTACCGAACCGGTATTGGCCCCGATTACGCGAGTGGCCAGTTCCATAATTTGAGTAAGCAGCTCCTTGATCTCGATGGTCGTGGAAAGTGAATGACCGGCTTTATACAGCGCGTTCAGCTCGGCCAACCTTCTGCTTAGCTGCTCATTCTTCTCTTTGAGTTCGTTTAGAAGCTCTATACGGGCCTTGTTTGAGAAATGCTTGTCCAGACCGCGGCTGACGGCGATCTTCAGGTGCGTGAACTCGACCGGCTTCAACAGGTAGTCATAAGCTCCCTGGCCGATGGCACCGACCGCGGACTCGAGCGAGGCGTATGCGGTCATCAGTATCACAACCGCATCGGGATTTATTTCCCGTGCCAGTTTCAAAAGCTCCAGGCCGGATTTATGGGGCAGCTTGATATCAGAGACTATCAGGTCGTAACCGCCCTCTTTGATCTTTTCCGCCGCCTGATTGCCGTCAAAGGCGACATCGACATCATAGTCAAGGCCAATCAGGAGAGTCTGCAGGCTCTCGGCCATTCGACGTTCATCGTCGACTACCAGTATATTTGGTCTCTCGTTATTATCGGGCATGGTAAACCGGTAAACTCACTGTAAACTGGGCGCCCCCTTCAGGCCTGTTTTTGACCGAAATACTGCCGCCATGATTTTGAACGATTCCATAACATACAGACAGCCCTAAACCTGTCCCGGTCCCGTCTTTCTTCGTGGTATAAAACGGATCAAAGACTTTGGAAAGCTCTTTTTCCTCTATTCCCGTCCCGCTGTCGGCAAAATCAAGTACGACACTGCCGTTTTCCTCCCGGCCGGTGATTATTATTTCGCCTCCATCGGGCATAAAATCCCTCGAATTCATTATGAGATTGAGAAAGACCTGTTTGAGCTGCTCGGATGAGGCCCAGACACAGGGCATGTCCGGCGGATAATTTTTCTTCAGCTCAATTTGATTCGATTCCATTTGAACCGACACCAGAACGATCAGCTCATCGATTACATTGGAGAGATTAACCTCGCTTTTTTCAACCGAACGCGGATGATAAAAATCGAGAAGCTGCCTGACTATGGCGGCGATTCGGTTGACTTCCTCTCGCAGTATGCCGACATAATTATCCAGCTTCCCGAAACTCCCGGCGTTCTGCGAGATAATCTCAAGATAATTCTTCATAATTCCCAGGGGATTATTGACTTCATGCGCCACACGCGCAGAAAGCTGACCCAGCGCCGCCAGCTTTTCGGTCTCCACTAGCTGCCTCTGAGCCTTAGCAAGCTGGTAATAAGCCTCTTTTTCGCTTTCAAACAGGCGCGCATTTTCAATCGCAACCGAAAGCTGGTTCGCCAGGATCGCCAGGAAATCTTTATCGTCCTCAAAGAAGGGCGTGTGCGCCATTCTCTCGGTAACAACCAGGAGCCCGCGGATCTTGTTCTTCAGGGTCATGGGAATAACCAGGGAGCAGTCTATTGATTTCAGAAGCTCTATTTCTTTTTTACATTCGGGGAATTTTTTCTCGAGCTCGATTATATTATATGCTGTACTGCGCTTTTCATCGGTTGCCTGGAAAAGCCTGCTGTCAAGTGGTATATGGCTTGTCTTGACCTTACTGAGCGTGAGCCCCCTGCTTTTGGCAATAGTCAAAGCTTTGCCGTCTTTATCAACAGTAAATATGGCACATCCCGACACCCCCATCTGCCCGATAATTGTCAGTAAGATTCCATCCAGGAGACTGTCGGTGTCGAGAACCGAATTCAGATGCCGGGATATCTCGAAGATCGTATATAAATCGAAGATCTTCTTGCGCAGCCTTCTGTTGGCCGACGTAAGCTCATCGATATTTTTCGAGATTTCCTCTTCGAGCTTCAAGACCTTATCGGTATTTCTCATTTTTTCGTAATCTTCATCCATATTTTCAACCATCTTTGACCATTCATTTATTTAGGTCGGGATATTTTCGAATTTCATGATCTCGCCCAGGGTAAAATGTGACCCTGTGACAAGCAGGATCTCATTGTCACTCACCAGTTCCCGGGCAAATTTGTATGCATCTATAACATTTGGTATCAATTTGAAATTCAGTCTTGACTCTATCGCCTCCCGCGCCAGCACTTCAGGCTCCGGGGCGCGCTCATGGTCCGGGATTGTCAGGATAACCTTATTGGAAATCTTCTTGATTTCCTCGAAAATCTCTGGAAAATCCGGACGGCGCAGCATACCTAATATAAGTACGAACTTCCGGCCGGGATAGATTGCCTCTACATTCTTGACCAGCGCACGCACTCCATCGGGATTATGAGCACAGTCTAATAGCAGGTTCGGCTTTCCCGGCACAAACTGCAGGCGGGCAGGCCAGAAAACGTTTGCGATACCGCTCTGATACGCATCTTCAGGAATCCGGAGTCCTCGTTGCGAAAGGACTTTCAAACCCAGCAGCGCCAGTCCGTAATTTTCGGCCTGATGTGTCCCCACCAGATTGCCGACATAATTTTTCGGGGGAACTGAGTTTTCGCTGAAATTGAACCTCATCTTTTCAACAGTCAGGCTCATGACCTCGACCATGCTCGCGGGCAGAAGGCAGTACAGCGGGGCTTTTTTACTTTCAGATACTTCCCGGATCACCTGCAATGCCTCGGGATCAGCCACCGAGGTTACAAGCGGAACACCCTGCTTGATTATACCGCATTTTTCGAAGGCTATTTTGGCAATCGAATCTCCCAGTGTTTTAGTATGATCTTTGGCGATTTTGGTTATCACGGTCAGTTCCGGTTCTATCAGCGAGGTCGCGTCCAGACGCCCGCCCAAACCGACCTCCACCACGGCGTACTCGACTTTGTTGCGGCGGAAGAGCTCGAAGGCCAGGGCGGTGCAGGTTTCGAAAAAGGTCGTGCGGGAATCCCTGATATATTCCTGGTGCTCTTCAATAAACTCGGCCACAAAAGTCTCGTCAACTTTTTGTTTATCTATGTGAAACCTCTCCCTGAAGTTATAGAGATGAGGAGAGGTGAACTTCCCTACCTTATAGCCCGCTTCGTGCAGGACCGATTCAAACATGGAGGCCACCGAGCCCTTGCCGTTAGTACCGGCGACATGAATCCCCTTGAATGATTTCTGGGGATTTCCGAGCCGGTTCAGGAATCTGGTGATGTTGTTCAGACCGAGTTTGACACCAAACAGCTCAAGGCTATATAGAAAATCAAGCGCTTCCTTGTAAGTCATTGGAGAAATAATCCAAAAATAATGAGATTGTTTTCTTGAGATCACGGCGATGCACTATTTTATCCAGGAAGCCATGCTCCTGGAAAAACTCGGAGCTCTGGAAACCTTCGGGAAGATCCTGGCGGATTGTCTGTTTGATAACGCGCTGACCGGCAAAACCCAGGAGCGCTCCCGGCTCGGCAATAATCACATCGCCCAGAGAAGCATAACTCGCCATCACACCGGCGGTAGTCGGATTGGTGAGAACAGATATATAAGGCAGGCGCAAATCATCAAGCTGAGCCAGAAGGGCCGAGGTCTTGGCCATCTGCATCAAGGACAGGATTCCCTCCTGCATGCGGGCGCCGCCCGTGCAGGATACTATCAGGAGCGGAATCTGCATCTGTATGGCCCTCTCGATAGTGCGGGCAATCTTCTCCCCCACCACAGAACCCATACTGCCGCCGATGAAAGCGAAGTCCATAACCGCAATCGAGACAGTTCGGCCGTCAATCTTTCCAATCCCGCAAACAACCGCATCATTAAGGCCGGTGTTTTTTCTTGCGCTCTTGATCCGGTCCGGATATTTCTTAGAATCTTTGAACTGCAGAGGATCCCCTGAAATGAGGCCCTGATCCCTTTCTTCCAGTTCCCCCTCATCGAGTATGAGCTTCAGATAATCAGAACTCTTTATGCGAAAATGGTAGTCGCAATTCGGACAGGTTGACAGGTTTTCCTCGAGCTGTCGAACATAAATTATGTCGCTGCAACGGGGACATTTGGTCCACAGTCCCTCAGGAATATCCTTCTTCTTTTGCGATATTATGCCTTCCCGTGCCTTCTTAAACCACTCCACGTTTAGACCTTTCGCTTAAATCCAGTACCATGACCAGCGCATCCTCCGGCGGCTTCCTGTAATAGCCTTTTCTCTCATACAAAATCTCGAAGCCGTATTTATTATAAAAGGAGATTGCCCCGGAATTTGACTTGCGCACATCCAGGTACATAATCCTACATCCATGCTGTTCACCGTAATAAAATAAATGTTCTATCAGCTTATGTCCAACCTTTTTCCTCCGAAAATCGGGATCGACAGCGATATTCATCAAATGCATTTCGCCTGCCACGACATGGCAGATCGTGAATCCCACCACCTTTTTGCCGATTTTCGCCACCAGCGTAATAGTATTTTCGTTTTCCAGATCGGACAGGAAGGCTGAAAACGGCCAGGGATCAGGGAAACACATTCTCTCTATTTCAATGACCCGCATAAGATCATTGAGGGTCATAGGATCAACTGTGACCTCTTCTTCGGGCATAATTAACCTCTGCCTGTGACGGCGCCATGTAGTATATCTCCGGTATGCCGGAGACGGTCTCCGGCCCTTTTTTGTACTGGTTAAGCGCAAGGCCCGCAAGCGAATGCAAGGCCGGCGCATCCCCATACCTCAGATCGGTTGAAAACCGCTTCTGCATATTTTCAGGACACATACCCAAAAACCTCTCATAACCCGGGCCAAGTACATTTATATCAGAGATTTTCGACGGAATCTCAATTTTATCCGGGACCGCAATATGCGGCCCAGACCGTTTAATCTCAACACCTTCCGATACTTCAATATACATATAATAAAATTCATCTCCCCTGCAGGGAATCACAAAAAGATACGCTCCGTCCGATTCTTTTACATCCTGAAACATTATCTCGAATGCATTAAATCCCAGCAGGGGAATATTTTTTGAGACCGATAACCCCGCCATGGCGGCAGCGCCGATTCTCAAACCTGTAAATGATCCCGGCCCGGTATTAATCGCCAGAAGATCCACATCAGCGAGTTTTCTATCGGTATCTGCGAAGAGTCTATCTATCTGTGATATGATCTTTTCAGAATGATTTCCCATGCTGTCTGATAGCAACTGCTTGAGACTCTGATCGTTTTGGAAAAGCGCGGTCTTGAGAATTCGCTCTGAGCTGTCCAGGCATAAAATCAACATGGGTCTAAAATTAATACTTCAGGGATTGGCAATCAACCTATTTTATCCGGCCAGACCGAATCAAATATCTCGATCCGCCTTTTATTTTTGCCGGCTAATTCCAGATATATAATCCATTTCCGGGCGGGAAGCATCTGCTTAATTTTTTCCGCCCATTCGATTATTGTAACTCCCTCGGGATAAAAAAGTTCATCCGGGTCGAGGTCGGCGATTTCATCGGTATTTTCGATTCGGTACAGATCAACATGGTTTATCCTGAATCTGCCCTTATAAATATTGACCAGCGTATAGGAGGGTGAACTGACGATTCCCTCGAATCCCAACCCCCGGCACAGCCCCCGCGCAAAGACTGTCTTGCCTGCGCCCAACTGGCCCGTCAGCGCAACCAGAGAGCCTTTCTGCAGCTCCCGGGCGAAATCCTCTGCAAGCTCCTGAGTTTTTTGCTCCGAATCCGACAAAAATGAAATCGGCTCCATACATCAGGCCCTGGGGGTGAGGGTTATGACTGGCAGAATCAGTTCTTCCAGAGATATGCCGCCATGCTGGAATGTGTTGGCATATTTGGAGACATAGTGATGGTACTGGGTTGGGTATACCAGGTAGTAATCTTCCTTGGCAAAAATGTAGGTGGTGGAAACACCAAAACGAGGCAGGCGGATATCCTCCGGATTTTTCACAAGCATGACCTCGCGCGGATTGCAGTTGAGATTATCCCCGTACTTATAGCGCAGATTGGTGGAGGCTTCCTTGCGTCCCTTGACCGTGGTCTCTTTATTTGCAAGAATCGAGCCATGGTCGGTTGTAATTACGACTTTGCAGTCGACTGTGGAAAGATATTTGAGAATGGTAAAGAGCGACGAATGCATAAACCAGGAGCGCATCAACGACCTGAAGGCCGACTCGTCCGGGGCAATCTCGAGCAGGATTTCCGATTCCGAACGGCCGTGAATCATGAGGTCCAGAAAATTGAAGACCATAGCCATAAGGCCCACATTCTGGTACGTGGATATTCGCCTGGCAAGGTTCTCAGCTTCTCTTTGCTCCAGAACTTTTGCATATCTCAATTCTCCCTTGAGGTCGATAACTTTCTGCTTGAGTTGACGTTCCAGGAGCTCCTTTTCGTTAGCATTGAGTGATGATTCTGTCCTGGCCGCATCTTTCCACATCTCCGGCAATATTTCGGCAACTTTATCGGGATATTCCCCGGAAAATATGGCATTACGCGCAAAAGGCGTAGCGGTGGGGAGGATTGAGAAATAATAATCTTTCTCAACCTGAAAATAGTCTGCAATTATCGGTTCTATGGTCAGCCACTGGTCATAACGCATGCAGTCTATTACGATAAAATATACTTTTTGCTTTCTACGCAGATGGGGAAGCACATACTCGCCGACCACGTCGGGAGAAAGCACAGGATGGTTTTTGGACTTCAGCCATGCGGGATATGCTTTCTCGAAATATTTACAGAATTCAATATTGCACTCTTTCCTGAAATCCGCCTGCGACTCCTTGAAACCCACATCCGGATTGCGGTCCATCTCCACATCCCACTGCGAAAGTTTGCGGTGCATGTCGATCCAGTCCTCGGGCTCCATGGGCCCATAGAGCTTCATCCTGAGTTTATTGGACTGCTCTACATAATTCCGTGTGAAGTGGTTCTGCTGGATTTTCTTGCTCTCCAGCACACGCTTGGCGACCATGAGCACCTGGGAGGGATTAACCGGCTTGGTAAGGTAATCGGTGATCTGCTTGCCGATTGCCTGCACCATCAAATCCTCTTCCTCGTTTTTGGTTACCATAACCACCGGCAGATTAGGATTAATGGCTTTTATCTCTTCCATCGTGGCAAGGCCGTCCATACCGGGCATCATCTCATCCAGGAAGATCAGGTCAAAAGGAGTTTTCTTCACCTCTTCGATGGCATCAAAGCCGGAGGATACGGCAGTTACATCAAAACCCCTCTTTTCCAGAAACAATATATGGCTTTTGAGATGTTCTATTTCGTCATCAACCCATAATATCTTTTTGGCTTCTTCCTTTTGCGGCATGAAACACCTTTCTAATTATCCGTTTGAGATTTCCAACTTATGATTAAACAACCCTTCAGGCCTTTTGATCCTCTTTGATTCCATTCTTTTCCACGGGAAGCGAAAATTGAATTATCGTCTCACGATTCGGCACGGAGGACTTAACTCCTATATGGCCGTCATGATACTCCTCGATAATCCGTTTGGCCAGGCTCAGCCCCAGACCCCATCCCCGCTTTTTGGAGGTAAAACCGGGATGAAAGATCTTGTTATGGCCGCCCGCAGGTATGCCCTTGCCGTTATCACCGAATTCCGCAATGACCGTTTTTTTATCCTGGGACATGCTGGTTGCAATCATGATTCTGCCGGCCATCGGATCGCATGCCTCGAGAGAATTTTTTACCAGATTTTCAATTACCCAGCCAATCAATTCAGAATTGATCCTGACACTTTCGATCTGACCGGGCATAAAACTAATCGTAATACCTTTGCCCTGGTATGGCAGACGTTCGCGAAAATACTCGACCACATCTTCAATGACCTTATTCAGATCCGCAGACTTAAGCGCCGGACGCGAGCCGATTTGTGAGAAGCGATTGGCAATCTTCTGCAGCCGTTCAATATCGCGTGTCATCTGCTGGGAGACATCCTCGATCTGGCTCAACTCCTCCTCGTCCACACCGGCCTTCTTCTCCTCATCATACCAGATATTCAAGATTTCCAGCCAGCCCATCAAAGATGATATCGGCGTACCCAGCTGATGAGCGGTTTCCTTGGCCATACCGACCCAGATAAAATGCTGTTCGGATCGTTTGATATTACGGTATCCGATATAGCCCAGCAGCAGGAAGGCCGCCACTATCCCGATTTCTATGAAAGGCATGGCTTGAAGCTGCCGGATAAGCTGAGGGTCACCATAGTAGAAGTAATTTATTATGGTCTCCGTCCCCGTTGCCTGGTCTATATGCTTAATCGGAAAGCGGCCGTATTTTTCGTTCATCAATTCAATCCGTTCCATGAGCTTTTCACGGTTTTCATCAGTGACCGCATTCGTGTCCAGACCCTGGATATTTCTAAAAAAGAGAGGTTCGTTGTTTCTATCAGTTATAATTATGGGGATCTCTGTGGGAGCGATAATTTCGTCAAATATTACACCGGTCGCCTCGCCCGAAGTTTCCTGGGAAAGCTCGACCTGCAGGAGCTTGATGCTCAGGTTAACCATGCGCAGGGAATTGGATTTCAGTTGCCCGACGACATTCTGTGTATAGTAAACAAATACCAGCGCAATGACTATAAATCCGAAAAACAGGAACAGCCTGAAGACCAGGGGCACGCCTGCATAACCGGATCTTTCGCCTATATTGAATTTAGCAGACATCAGTCAATTTCTTCTATGCCTCCCATATACGGACGCAACACCTCCGGAACAACCACCGTGCCCCTCTCGGTCTGGTAATTTTCCAGGATTGCAATTACTGTCCGCGGCAAGGCCAGTCCGGAGCCGTTCAGGGTATGACAGAAGAGCGGTTTCTTGCCGTCTCCGGGACGATACCTGAGGTTCATGCGGCGGGCCTGGAAATCATTGTAGATCGAACAGGAGGAGACCTCCAGAAATTTATCAACACCCGCTGAATAAACTTCTATATCATAACATTTGGCTGCCGCGAATGACAAATCGGCAGTGCATAGAATTCTCACCCGGTAAGGAAGATTCAAAAGCCGCAACACTTTCTCGGCCTGGCTCAGAAGCGTCTCCAGCTCATCCCTGGAGTTTTCCTGTTTGACCACTTTGACAAGCTCGACCTTGTCGAATTGATGTACTCTGATCAGGCCGCGGGTATCCTTGCCATGTGCTCCCGCCTCTCGGCGAAAACAGGGCGTATAAGCAACATAATATATGGGTAAATCATCTTCGCTCAGAATCTCATCCGCATGAATATTGGTGACAGGCACCTCCGCAGTCGGTATCAAGAACATCTCACTATTCTCGAGTTCATACATATCCTCTTCCAGCTTGGGTAATTGCCCGGTGCCGGTCATAGTCTGGCGGGTTACCATAAAGGGCGGAGAGACTTCTTTGTAATTATGTTCATTTGTGTGCAGATCGAGCATGAAATTTATCAGCGCTCTTTGCAGACGGGCTCCCCTGCCGGTGTAGAGAATAAATCCGCTGCCTGAAATCTTGGCTCCCGCAGGAAGGTCAAACAGTCCCAGCTTTTCGCCTAACTCCCAATGAGGGGCCGGAGTAAAATTGAATTTCGGTTGCCTCCCCCAGCTTCTTATTTCCACATTATCATCTTCAGAATCGCCGACAGGAGTATCCGAATCGGGAATATTGGGGATAGTCAGCAGCAGTTCCTTGAGTTCGTTTTCGACGTCACGGCGGCGGTCGTCAAGCCCGGCAATCTCTTCTCCCAGTTTTTTCATCTCGCCGATCAGTGAGGAAGCATCCTGCCCGGACTTCTTCAACTTTGCGATTTCAGATGTGGCCTTGTTTCTCTGGGCCTTTTTACTTTCAACATCTTGAATCAAATCTTTGCGCTGATTATCGAGTTCAAGAATCTTGTCAATATTCGCATTTTCATGTTTATCTTTTATGGCCTTTCTGACCAACTCAGCATTTTCAGAAATAAATTTCAGATCCAGCATCTAACCCTTTACCTCTTTATTCTTGATTGTACTATCCAGCGGTGTATAATTGGGAACTATCTCCTGCAATTTTGCAATAATTCCGCCTCTATCTGTTTTCTTGCAGAGATGATGAAGATCGATGAGAGCGTTCTCGAGGCTTTCTCTGTCGCAGACGTCGGGCTCGGCGATGAGCATCTTTTTATGATTCTTCGAGACCAGCCTGTCCTCTTCTATAAACAATTCTTCATGCAGTTTTTCCCCGGGCCTTAAACCGACAAACTCAATTTCAATATCTTCATTGGGCACCAAACCCGCCAGCGTGATCATATCCTTGGCCAGGTCCAGAATTCTGATTGGCTCGCCCATCTTGAGCACAAACAGCTGGCCCCCCTCCCCCATAGCTGAGGCTTCCAGAACCAGCAGCGTTGCCTCGCTGATAGTCATGAAATAGCGGCTTACCCGGGGATCGGTCACCGTAACCGGTCCGCCCTTCTCTATCTGCTTGCGGAAAAGCGGCACCACAGAGCCATCCGTATCGAGAACATTTCCGAACCGTACGCTGATGACTTTGGTAACCGGGCTGAGCCCGGCGATTCCGGCCAGAAGCTCGGTCACTTTCTTGGAGGCGCCCATAACCGAGGTGGGGGCAACCGCCTTATCGGTAGATATAAGGATGAAGTGCGAAACCTTGAATTCCAGCGCAAGATCGAGGACTATTTTTGTACCGAAGATGTTGTTCATCACCGCCTCCTCGGGAAATTCCTCCATCAGGGGGACATGCTTGAAGGCGGCGGCATGATATACAATTTCCGGATTATATTCTTCAAAGAGCGTGCGCATCTTGGAAAGGTTGTTTATATCGGCTATAATAAAGACCTTGTTGATTTCAGTGTGACTCCTGAGCTCCTGCTGGAGATTGTACAGATTATTCTCGGCCCGATCCACCATTATCACCTCGGCCGGGTCGAAGTTCATGATCTGGCGGCAGATTTCTGAGCCGATCGAACCGGCAGAGCCTGTCACCAGAATACGTTTACCATTTATGAATCTGCTGATCAGATCAATATTGAGGTTCAGTGGTTCCCGTCCCATCAAATCGGTCACACGAATGTCACGTACCTGATGGATCGAGACAGTATCATTAATGATATCCTTGAGCGGCGGAACAGTCTTGAAACTTACCTTCAGCTTGCGGCAATTGCGGATAATCCTGCGCATCTGGCGATTGGTGGCCGAGGGTATGGCTATGATGATTTCTTCGATATTATATTTGTCAACCACCTTGCCGATGTCGGTCTGATCCCCCACCACCGGTACGCCGTGGATATAGGTGCCTTTTTTCTGAATATCGTCATCTATAATCGCCACCGGATTCGAGTTCAATGCCCGGGAACGCTTCATCTCCCGGATAATCATTTCCCCCGCATCGCCCGCGCCGATTATCAGCACACGCCTGCCCTGACGGAGGAAATGGGGCATCAATTCCCGGCCGAATCTTATTGCCAGCCTGAGACCGCCGGTCAGGATTATCAGAATCAGCGAATCGATCAAAAGAACCGAGCGCGGGAAGCCCATGATAGGTATGAAAAAGATCGGGATAACCAGCGCCATCGAGCCGATACCCACAGCTTTAATAATCTGAAGCAGATCGTCAATGGAGGCATATTTATATGAGCCGGAATATACCTTGAAGTAGGCAAAAAGTGTGAAGCGCACAATCACGACCATGAACAAGGTATTGGTAAAGACATTCAGTTCAGTCTGCCCCAGATTCCCGCCGAAGCGAAGCTGGAACGCCCCCCAGTAGGAGACTATAATGAAGAGAAGATCAAGCATGACCAGCAAGAGACGCTTCTGGTTGGCCAGATTGGCCAGGTATTCCTTGCGGCCGATCTCGCTTTTGGGCTGAATATACCTGAAATGCAATAGGCGCACCGAAACCAGCAGTAACAGCAGAACTCCCCAATAGATGAAGACTACCAATCGTGTCTCCTCCAGTGGAAAATCGGTGCTGTACAGCAAGAACGCGAAGACCATGACGCCGACAGAGACAGCGGTGATCACCCTGGTTATTTCATCGAATAAACCCTTGATCGGCTCGGGGCGGTAAAATCTGAAAATGGCGAAAATTGCCAGCCAGCAGATTGTCAAAAGGAAGCTGGGCAGAAGGTAATCGAGAATACCAAGCTCCAGAGCAGGCTCTTCCAGGGGCGGCAGAAAGCCCAATTTGTAACGGGAAATAAAGATCACGAAAAAGGCCAGCTGCAGCGCCAGAATATCAAGCAGCAAAAGTACAAATTTTCCGGACAATATTTTTCGCATAATGCTAAGGAAACAAGTTTTTCTTTAAAATGGCAAGTGATTTTATCGCTTTTGAAAAAGCGCTCCGAAGGTTCTCATTATTACCATGAAGTCAGTGAATATGTTGCGGTTATGCTGATAATCGAGGGATAGACGAATCTTGTCGGGAAGTATCTTCCCGACATAAGCCTCCTGGGGATTATCGAAATCAGCCAGTATCGATTCCTCATTTCTGTATTTCAAAGTCGCAGGATCGACCAACCCGGGCCTATAATTCAGTATCTCCCTCTGCTGATCGTCATACCCGGCCACATATTCCGGAACCTCGGGGCGCGGGCCCACAAACGACATATCGCCTTTCAATATGTTTAGGAGCTGAGGTATTTCGTCAACCTTGGTCTTTCTGAGTATGTTGCCGATTTTTGTCACCCTCCTATCTCCCTCAACAGTTATACGCGGTTCCTCCGCCCGGGATCGGCGCATCGAGCGAAACTTTATGATTTTGATGGATTTGCCATTCAAACCCACGCGCTCGTGTGAAAAAAAGGGCGGACTGCCGGAAAAGATCAGGATCAACGGTATGACTATTAACCACAGCGGGAGGCTGAGAAGAAGTAAGATCAGGGCCAGGATAAAATCTAATATCCTCTTCATATCTTGCGATGTTTTGAAATGATTTTGGAAATGGCATCGGCCACGAATTTTACCTCGGCTTTGCGCAAATCCGGATAAAACGGCAGCGAGATCACCCGCTCAAAAGCGCTCATGGCAATTGGAAACTTCTTCTGCGACAGCCCATATTTGCCTTTATAGAACGGCTGCAGGAAGAGCGGTATGAAATGCACGCTGGTTCCCACCCCGCTTTCGGTCAATTCCCTGATGAACTGGTCTCTGCCGATCTTGAGCTTATCCAGATTGAGCTTTATTATATAAAGATGCCAGGCATGCTTTGAGTCCCTCTCGCGCGCCGGAAGTTCAATTTCATCGAATTTAACCAATGCCTGATCATACCATGAGGCAATCCTCTCTCTCTTCTGCTGGAGTATATCAAGACGGTCCAGCATGGCCAGGCCCAGGGCGGCATTCATATCAGCAAGATTGTACTTATATCCCAGCGAGACCACCTCATAATACCAGCTTCCCTGATCCAGATAGCGTTTCCAGGCCTTCTTGTCCATCCCATGCAGGGAAAGCACGCGTATTTCATCCGCCAGCTTCCTGCTATTTGTGGTTACTATGCCTCCTTCAGCGGTGGTTAGATTTTTGGTGGCATAAAAAGAGAAGCTGGAAAGGTCACCGTAAGCGCCGATTTTTTTGCCCTTGAATTCAGCGCCAATGGCATGGGCTGAATCATTTACGATAAGGAGCTTGTGCTTTCTGGCCAGCCTTGTAATTATCTCCATACGGCAGGGCAACCCGGCAATGTGAACCGGTACGACAGCCCTGGTTCTGGGCGTTATTTTCTCTTCTATCCTGTTCGGATCGATATTCAGCGTGACCGGATCGATATCTGCAAAAACAGGCCGGGCGCCGCAATGCAGGATAGCCTCGGTCGAGGCGACGAATGTATATGGAGTGGTAATCACCTCATCCCCCCTGGAGAGCCCGAGCACTTTGAGCGCCAGGTGAAGGCCCGCAGTGCACGATCCAACTGCCGCGCCGTATCTGGCCTCAACATAGCGGCAGAACTTGTCCTCCAGCTGATGAGAGATATTACCGGTGGTAAGCCATCCGCTTTTGATCGTCCGGGTAACAGCATCGATCTCGGACCGGGTGAATTTCATTCTGAAGAACGGTACGGATTCTATTTTCATATGCTCCTTCCGGTAATCTGAGAATCAGGAAATGTAAAAAATAAAGAGCGTATCCACAATATTTTTATAGAATTCCACCCTGCTTTTCAAGTAAGCGATTTGTATAATTCGAGCTGTATTCGAGTTGTCTTTTCCACATCATATTTGTTAAACACAATCTCCCTGCCGGCAAGCCCCATCTCCAACCGTTTTTTTTCGTCCTCAACAAGGGCACGAATGGCGTCCTCGAATCCCTTTATATCGCCGCCCGAAACCAGAAATGCGCTTTTCCCGTCATGTAAAATTTCGGAAAGCCCCCCCACATCAAAAGCCACAACCGGCAGCTGGCAGGCCGAGGCTTCCAAAGCTGAAACACCAAAACTCTCGAATTTTGAGGGCAGCACAAATATATCCAGCTGGTTCAAAAATTCAGGCATGCGATCATTTTCAATCCTGCCAACAAATTCGATCTGATCACCATGCCTGAGGCTTTTCATCAATTCAAACAGCTCACCTTCCTGGGGGCCGTCTCCTGCTATCCTTAAACTCAGATTGGGGTAGTCGTCCGCTATCCTGTCAAAAACTTTCATCAACATATCAATCTGATAAATCTCCCTGAGAATCTTGGCCGTGCCGATTGTTATTTTACCCTCTGCTTTTTTCGAGTTCTCCGGGCGAAAAAGATTCATATCAATGCCAAAAGGAATAACCTTTATCTTCGCTTCGAATTCAGGATAAAGTGAAAGAGTACCGTCATGCAGTTTCTGGCTGGTAGCGCAGATTGCATCGGCGCTCTCGAGTACATTTTTGACCAGATTTCTTGAATACCTGTTTTTATGCGGGAACTCAAAAATGTCCGAGCCCCAGACTGATACCACAAAGGGATGTAATCCCATTTTGTAACCGAGATAGCCATGCCCTGTGGCGTAATGAGCATGGAGAATATCCGGTTGAAAAGAACAAACTGACCTCTTCACTTTTTTCGACCCCAGGATATACCTCAGTTTTTGAGGCAGGCGGGATTCAAAGACTATCTGGTCTTTGCCATACGAATCGGTGCCCCGGTTAAAAGTAAACACCCTGATATCACATTTTGTCCGCAACGACTTGTACCACCTGTATGTATGCCAGCTTCTGGCTGATGCGACAAGGGCCACTCTCATTGACTTGCTTTCCTGCCAAGGAATGATCTTATGTTTGCTGAAATCTCTCTCAAGTCCTGCCTCCTGATCATGAAGAACAGCAGCAGTCTCTGTCGAAATTTAAATCTTATTATAATCAATAAGCTCAAAAATGTAAGAAAATAGGCGATGGAATTTGATAACGCCGCGCCTGTCGCCTGGTATCTGGGCACCAGCAGGAGATTCAGTGTCAATGAGACACCCACCGCAACCAGGGTGCAAATCGAATAGACCGCCGGAAATCCAATCCCGGAGACACCCGAAGCTATGATTCTGAATGATGCCAGGAAGATGATTCCGCCCAGGAGAATCCAGAGCGGTTCCACTGCGCCGATAAATTCATCCGAAAACAGAAGCGGTACTGCCACCGGGGCGAGAAGGGCGATCACAAGAGCCGTGGCAAATGAAATCAAGAGTGAAATTCTGGCTATTTTCTGAATCAATATCCATCCCTGATCCTGAGTTCGGCGGGAAGCATATGGAAAAATAACATACGATAATATGAATGGTAAAAACAGCAGAAGATCGCCGAAATTTATGGCCACCGAATATACGCCCGCCGAGGCCTTGCCCAGATAGTAATTCATAATCAAAAGGTCCAGGCGGGTCGCAATCATATTGGTAATATTTCCGATCTGCCCCTTGGTGCCGAAGGCCAGCATGCTCTTCTGAATCTCGCGGTCGAAGGACAGGCCCAAAGTCAGGCCGAGGTTTCTCTTCCAGTAAACCAGCACTGTGATGATGGTTACGAAAAAGGCGCAGGAGTACGCCAGCAGGACGCTGTCGCTTCGGGGCATAATCCAGATTACCATAAGCGCAACCAGGACAGCATAAGTGATGCTATTCTGGAGCGAGAATCTGTTACCCCTGCGAATTTCCCCGCGGCCGTTAAAAACGCCCAGCTGGAAGGACATCAGCCGATCCAGGGGAGCCATGATGAAAACAAGCGCCAGAAGCTCAAAACGCACCTGGCCGAAAAGCGGCATGGCCAGGTATGTCAGCGGGAGCCAGAAGATGACAGTAAAGACTGAGGAGACCAAAAGGAATCCGCAGGCATTATACCAGATTCTTTTTAGATCATATCTGCCCTTTCCCAGAAAATATATGATAGCCCGCTCGAACCCGAGCCCCAGTAGCAGTGTGATCACCGCGAAGAGAAACATGGCTATCTGCAGTTCACCCTTGGCCCCCGGGCCCAGAAAACGTGCTATGATGACCTGCACTCCGAGGGCGAAGAGATAACCGAAAACGCGGACGACCAGTGTATGGACGCTATCTTTAAAAAACAAAGTAGATTGCTTTCGGATAGGTTGCTTCTATTTGAAAAACGCGGTGATTACCTCGACCACGTAATTCCTTTCATCATCCCTAAGATCAGGATATATGGGAATCGACAGCACTTCCCTGGAAGCCCCGGGCGCGACCTCATAATCGTCGTCTGTGTAGCCCAGATATTTATAGCACTCCTGGGCATGCAGAGGCAACGGATAATATATTGCGCACCCGATATCATGATCCTGAAGGTGCTTCAGCAGTTCGTCCCGCCTGTCAGTAGCGATTGTATATTGATTGTAGATATGATAATTGTGCTCGAGCTCTACGGGCAGCTTGAGCGGCAGGTCTTTCAGTGTATCGTTATAAAAAGCTGCGTTTTTCCTGCGTGCCTCAGTCCACTGATCCAGATATTTCAGTTTGACCGACAGGATCGCCGCCTGCAATGTATCCAGCCTGGAGTTATAGCCGATGTAGGAATGATAGTATTTTGGATGGGCGCCATGGTCGCGGAGGCTTTTCATAAACGTCTGCTTATCCATATAATCCGAAACGATCATACCAGCATCGCCGGCAGCTCCTAAATTTTTGGATGGAAAGAACGAGAAACAGCCGAAATCACCCATGGTGCCGGCCTTCTCCTCCTTGTATTTAGCCCCGATTGCCTGGGCCGCATCCTCCACCACCATAATATTGTTTTCTCTGGCGATCTGCAGTATCTGATCCATATCAGCGCACTGGCCGAAAATATGCACAGGCATGATTACGCGGGTTTTATCGCTGACAGCTTTTTTGACCTCTTCGGGCTTGAGATTATATGTATCCGGGTCAATATCGACAAAGACAGGTGTGGCTCCCAGCCTCGAGATTACTCCCGCCGAAGCAAAAAACGAAAAGGTCGAGGTAATCACCTCATCCCCTGCTTTGACTCCGCAGGCGCGCAGTGCGATCAGCAGAGCGTCGGTGCCCGAGGCCACGCCGATGGCATATTTACTGCCGCAATAGCGGGCCGCCTGTTCCTCGAATTGCTCTACCTCCGGCCCCATTATGAATCTGGTGTGCTCCAGAACCTTATGAACGGCCTGATCTATCTCGGATTTTATTCCCTTATACTGGCGGGTCAAATCTAAGAGCGGGACTTCCATTTTCCTCCTCACAATTTTGGGTCATGCGACTGGATATCAGGATTTGCGTTTTTTGAATCCAAAAAGGTCTTTTTTCAGGGTACTGAATATGACCGATATATCTTTATAGCGTTCGGGATTTGATAGCTTATAATCCCGCCACCTGTCATGCGCCACGGCATAAACCATCGAGAATACAAAACTCAAAATCATTGCGGTAATAACTATATAGACGCGTTTGGGTTTGAATTTATGCGCGGGAGGAACCGCCCAATCCAGAACAGAGATTGTCGGGGTATCTTTGGCCTGCATGATTTTGGCCTGCTCGAGCTGGGTGTTCAGGACCTCATGCAGTGCCTCCTCACGCTTTAGATTGCGGACCAGCTGCATATATTTCAGGGTGATTTCCGGAATTTCCGAAAACGGTATCGCAAGAAATGCTGTAGATGTATCCTCCGGCGCAGAGCTGCCCTCCTGAATCTCCTTCAGCCTTTTTTTAATTTCCGAGATTTTGTATCGCAGGTTGATCACATCCGGATGGTCGGGGGAATGAGATTTTTCCATTACTTTCAGATTAATCTGGTCCAGGGTAAGCTGGCTGTAAAGCTCGGCGGCGGCATTTATGGAAGCGGCCGTCTGTTCATCGAGGGAGATAGCCTTATGGGTGCGCTGGAATTCCTGCAGAGCAAGTTCCGCCTTACGCAGATTAACCTCATTTTTTTCCAGCTCTTCCATAATAAATCTTTTCAGTTCAGTGGCTTTCTGCACCTTGGTAAGGCGGTTAATATTATCCAGCTGTCTGGTGATTGAATTCGCCACATTCGCCGCCAGTTCCGGATCCTTTTCCTCATAAGAAATATCTATGATACCGTCTGCGCGCACATTCACGTCCATCTGCTTCTGCAGTATTCCGATTGCGCTGCGTTTCTTTTCGACCCCGTAGACATTGACCAGATCCATATCCTCCACCACGCCTTCGGCCACGGTACGGCTCTCGGCTATGGAGGCCAGAAGATCGGAAGGGGAAGCCATGACCGGCAGGGCAAAACCGGTGCCGCTTAACGCCAGGCTCTGGAGGCCCATCGAGGCCGCAATTTCGCTTAAGGACTCGCTCTTTTCCGGAGGGAGTATTACTGCCGTGGCCTTGTACCATTTAGGAAGCAACAGGCTTATTATAACCGCCGCGACGGTTACGACAAAAACATTTATCAGTATCAGCCCGCGGTGCTCTACCAGCGATCTTAAGACAATGAGAAGACTGTTCTTTTTTTCCGGCATAATGATTATTCAAGAATTTGATCAATTACTATATAAAGCGTGGCGAGATTTGCAAGGAACAGCCCCACATCCTTGGTTACCTCCCACCAATTGACATCCTTTTTCTCCGGTACCAGAATCTCATCCCCAACTTCGATCTGAACCCTGGAGGAGGGTTTGAGTATTGCCCCTGAGGCACCTTTGATGATTCTGATTTTTCCCTTGTCAGCGCTTTTTGTCAATCCCCCGGCCTGGTTCAGGTAATATTTTACATCCGCCCCGGACTTGTAAGTCAACAGCCCCGGCTTGAGGACACGTCCCATAATACGGACGCTTAAAGATGTTTTGGGAATTATTATACTGTCTTTATCTTTCAGCCTGACATCCAGCCCGCGCGCGCCATTACTGAATAACTCAACGAAATCGATGGACACTCTTCCCTGCTGGGGATCGCTCTTGAGCAGAAGATATTCACGTTCAATCTCTGATAGCTGATCTACCGACAGCTTTATCTGGCGATCGAGTTCGGTATCGCGGATGGCCTCGTATCCGGAACGAAACATCCTGGCCTCAGCCAGTGAAGCCTCCTCAGTGAATCCTCCCGCCCAGGCTATGACCTCGGTAAGGGTGGTGGTATCCTCTTTGACAGCATACACCCCCGGGTAAAGCACCTCACCTTCGATTGTTACCTGAGCCTTGCGATGGTAGTCCGGGATCGAGCGGATGAAAATACGATCGTCAGGCATTAACAACATATTGCCGGGATTCCCGGGGTCCTCCAGTATCGCCTCCAGAGGAATATTTAATGTTATACTCGAGTCTCCGGCCTCGTCAAATCGTACCAGGCTGGCAGAATTGAGATTCGCATCAAGCGTTATTCCGCCCGCAAGCATAATCAGATCATTGATTGTCTCTCCGCTGACATACTCATACTCACCGGGTAACTGCACCGCGCCGTAGATCTCAACCAATCCAACCTTGGTCCTTCTGGGAGGCACAAAAACCTTGTCGCCCTCAAGCAGGTAGGGATTGGCATCATTATCGCCTCCGCGTGCAAAGCTCAATAGATCCGCCAGCATAACCTGACCGTTTCTTATAACCCGGATATTTCGCTCGGAACCGTCCTCAGTGAGGCCTCCCGCAAGCTGTATGGCCTCGGATATTCTATCCATAGAGGTAACCGTATAGATCCCCGGCAGATTTACTTCGCCATCGACAGAGACCTTGAGCTTTCTCAGTTTCGAAAGCGTAACCGAGATTTCAACATTGCGGTAGCGCCTTCCCAGCGCATCGAGTATTTTTTGTTTTGCTTCTTTTAACGTAACCTGGCCCAGATTAATCTCGCCGAATTCTGGAATCAGCGCTGAGCCTTCGGGGGTAATAATGATGCGGTTTTCCCGGGTATAGCCGCCGTAGAAAAAGATGGTCAGCTCGTCGCCGGGACCGACTATATATCGCTCCGGGTCAATAATTCTGTCCTGAGCGCCGATATCCCGGGATCGTGAATATTCGGCCGCCTGCTCACGAATGCGGGCATCCTGTTGGCCCTCAAACTCGGTTTCATCGACCTGGGCAAAAGATGAGACGGCCATGAGAAACCATAAGATTATGATCTTGAGGGAGATATTAAACTTCATGTAACGGCACTTTTCTTAATTATTAATCAGCAATGATATACTCACATCTGTTCTTTGTCAAGTTAATTAAAGTCAACAGATTGCGAATAGGGCATTGACTATTTATGATAAAACCCCGTTTCCGGAAAGTTCCATCAGATAAGAAAAGCCGAGGACTAAAGCAACACCCCAATTATTACTCAGACATTTATCCTTGATGCGATTTACCTGCGTGAGACTATTTCTGCATGGCGTCAATCTTTTGGCGGAATTCATTGATATATTTATGGGCCATGTCCTTGTCTCGCGATTCGGAGTAGATATGAAAGAGATCTTTCTCCCTGTCCGGCGCAATCAGCACCCAGCCCCCATCCCGCAAAACCCTGATACCGTCGACAAGTTGACGATCCTCATCGGCAGTGTGAGTAATCAAATTCCGCATTACCTGGCCCTTCTTGCGCCAGTTACAGGGCACATCCTCACTCAGGTAGATGAGATCAGAGAACTTCTCGCGAAGCCCTCCGAACCTCTGATCCGTACGGGCCAGAAGCTCCAGTATCTTGGCCGTGGAAAACATCGCATCCGCACCCAGCTGGAAGCCCGGAAATATAAACCCGCCCCGGGTGCCTCCCACAAAATCAACATCCAAACCGGTTTTTGCATGCATCATAGCCTGGTGATCGTTTCTCACCCGGATAACCTCCACCCCATATTCTGCGGCGATCTCCTCCACGCCCATGGAGGCCAGCACCGGCACAGCGATCTTTCTGGCCCGAGTGACTGAAAGAAAGAGATCGGTCACGAGCAATAGAAGCAATTGTTCCGCTATTTCCGTCCCTTCTTCGTCCACAATCCTGATCTTTTCGGCATTATTGTCCAGCATAATCCCCAGGTTGGCCCCCAGTGATTTGACGATCACCGACAGGGTCTTCATGGCGAAGTTCTTCTCCTCGCGGGAGATGGAGACCTTGGATGGATCGATGTAGGCATTGAGAGAAATGACCTCGCAGCCCAGCTCCCCAAAAATGGCCGGAAATATATCCACCGCGCCGCCATGGGCATAGTCAACCACGATTTTGAAGTTCGCTTTCCGTATAGCCTCGACATCAATGTATTTGAGGAATTGTTCCCTGTAGGATTCGAGTATGCGCACAGGATATTCTATGGTCCCGACCTCGTCGATCCTGGCGCGCCTGAAATCCTCGCGCACGAACAGTCTTTCCAGTGATTTCGCTTTCGAGGTGGCGATATCCTGGCCATCCTCGGAAAAGAAGATAATATCCTGCAATTCCTTGCGGTAAGGCGTGTGGCGGATATGTACCCCTCCTGCGTGTCTGCCGGTGTAAAGCTCGAACCTGACCACCGGAATCGGGAGAGTCTGGAGATCCCTGACATTGATCCCGGCCGATATCAATCCGGCTCCAAAAGCGCGCTGAATCATCCTGGAAGAAAGCGAGACATCCCGCGAATAAACCACCGAGCTCCCGGCCCCCAGCATGGCGCCGTAGGCCGCTCCCAGTTTGGCGGCGAATTCCGGGGTAATCTCGAGGTTGCCCAGACCGGTAACTTTGGCGTCGGTGAAAAGCTCGCGATTCCATTTTTCTCCCCACACAAGACTGGTTGACAGAACCGCGCCGTTTTCCACTTCCTTTTTGGGCCAGATTTTTACATTGGGAGAAATCGAAACCTCATCGCCAAGAGTGACACCCTCGGAAATTATCGCATTTTCATAGATTTTTGCACGGGCCCCGACACGGGTCTCGTTCATTAAAAGCGCCTGGGTGATTTCGGTCTGCTCGCTGATGACCGAGTCATTCCATATGATTGAATTCGAAATCCTGGATTTGGCTCCTATGATGCAGTTGTCACCTATTGTAGAATTCATGATTTTGCAGTCCGGCTCAATACTGACCTTGTCCCCCAGTATAACCACGCCCTCGTATTTCACCGAATCATCGACATTCTGGTTCTTGCCGATCCAGAGTATCGAACCGTCATGCTTGAGCATATTATAACCCAGATCGATAATAACCTCGCCCCTGAGTATATCTTGATGAGCGCTGGTATATTCACCCACATTGCCGATATCGCGCCAGTAACCCTGAATATTGCAGCCGTAGAGGGCTTGTTTTTCACTCAGCATTTTAGGAAATAAGTCTTTAGAGAAATCGTAAAATTCTTTATTGGGAATCTGCCTCGTCACCTGTGGTTCAAGCACATAGATTCCGGTATTTATCTGGTCTGAGAAGACCTCGCCCCAGGTCGGCTTTTCGAGAAAACGAGTGATCTTGCCATCATGATCTGTTATGACCACCCCGTAAGAGAGCGGATTCTCCATCTGGGTCAATACCATGGTAGCATCAGCTTTACGATCCTCATGGAAGGAAATGACTGAAGAGAGGTCGAAATCCGTCAGCACATCCCCTGATATGATCAAAATCCTTTCATCTTCAAAGAAATCCTCATAGGCATTACGCACCGATCCGGCAGTACCGAAATCGTCCTCGGCCAGCTTGTAACGCATCTTGACCCCGAAATCCGAGCCATCTCCAAAATAATCCGTGATTGCCTCCGGCTGGAAATAGAGAAGCGATAAAATTTCATCAAAGCCGTATTTCTTGAGCAGGTTTACCACATGCTCCATCATCGGTTTGTTGGCCACCGGAACCATCGGCTTGGGTACCCCAAGCGTTAATGGACGCAGTCGTGTTCCGAACCCCCCTGCCATTATTATCGCTTTCATAGTATTACCCTCTCGAGGCTGCTCCCTTATTGCGGGCAGAATTTAAGATCCCTATTAACTTATCCCTGACTTCAAACAGATTCTCATATTCGATATATTCCCTGTCCTCCTGCTCCAGGAATTTTGCCAGATCATCCTTGGCAAATATCAGATCGGCCTCCCTGGCTCCGCATAAATCCGACAGGCCATCGCCGACATAGATTACCCTGTCATCTTTGCGCCTGAGCTGACGTATTCTCTCCCCTTTGCAGTTCCCGCAGGAGGCGCATTCCTCGGTCCAGTGCGGCAGTTCGATTTCCAGAAAGCCGTTATTAAAGACCGCTATATTTGAATATATGTTGATTTCATTGATGCCGTATTTTCCGAGGATATGCCGGATATAAAAATCCAGCCCATCGCTCAAAACATACAGGGGTATATTTGCTTCGGCACAGAGCCTGACAAGCTCGGGAAAACCGGTATCGATTTCGAACCGCTCGATATATTCGATAAACTCTTCCCGTGTGCCGCGGCATAGGCCGGCCTCCTTTGTCAGGCATTCATGCGTGGTTATTTCCCGGTTCAGCCAGCGTTTTACCAGAGGCTCATTCTTGCCCTGAGAGAAATAAGTATAAAATCTATTGCCCACGTCATCGGTGGTGATTGTGTAGTCGAAATCTATGAAAAGCGAGTAATTCATAACAAAATTCGAATCCCGTGTGATTTTACGCTAATATAAAAAGAAGACAGGTAACAAAAAAGCATAAACTACATCAAATCTGCGCATTTGGTAAACAAGGTGTGATCTTTCTTCACTCCATGAGACAAAATCAGCCTTCCGGCTCCAGAATTTGCCTGTATTCCGCGCGATTCTCCAAAAGGCTTATAGCCGCGCGGACAACCGGATCATAACGAAGATAGTATTTCTCGTAGATTTCTGTCTCACCATAGGCCAGATTACTGAGTGTTATGCTAAGGTTTTCCATAATTGTGTTCTTGTTTTCTTCCCAGGACTCGTTTTCAATCATACTTATCTTCGACCTTATGGATGATACCGCGGATTTATCAGAAAATCCCGGATTTATCTTCTTCGCCTCCTGCATGAAATCATCAAAAGCCTGCTCGATCGGGCCGGAGACATGCAGCCCCCTGCTGTCGAGGTATACCTTGAAGCTGTCCAGAACTTCCGGTTCCAGGGGCAGACTTAACTGATTTCCATGTTTCCGCAGGTACTCAATCCCGAAATCAAAATAGTATCCTCCCACCAGCAGCACCGATTCGAGAAGTGTCGGCTCTTCGTCATCATAAATAATGTCCGGCACCACACCGCCGCCCCCATAGACCTTTCTTCCGCCTGTGGTACGGTAAACTGTCTCCGCCCGGGGCTCGGTCTTTACGAGATTTTCGGACCATGCCATATCGGAGAACTTCTGAATTATTCGCCCCGAGGGCAGGTAATACTTCGAAACCGTCAGCCTGAGCGCGCCATCCTGCGGGAGAGGGGAGATATTCTGCACCAGCCCTTTGCCGAACGTGGTATCGCCCATGATAACCGCCCGGTCATGATCCTGCAGGGCCCCGGAGAGGATTTCTGAGGCGGAAGCGGATCCATTATTAACCAGCACTACTATGGGAATATCCTGGTAGTCGCCCTCAAAGAAATTCCTCAATTGGAATTCCTCGGTAAAAGAGCGTCCCCCGGTCGACACGATCAGGGCCTCATCCGGCAGGAACAATCCTGTGATTGCCACGGCAATTTCCAGAAATCCTCCCGGATTTCCCCTGAGGTCAAGAACCAGCCCGTCCATACCCATCATCTTCAGCGATTCCAGAGCGGTCACCATTTCATTCAAACTGTTCAGGGCAAAATTAGTGAGACGTATATACCCGGTCGAATTGACCATGCCGGCATATTCAACTGAACTAATCTGCACCGAGGCGCGTTCGATTTTGACATTAAATTGCTCCTTCAAGCCCGGCCTTCTGATGCGGAGTTCAACGCTCGTGCCCGGCTGGCCGCGGATTAGATCCACAGCCTCATCGGGATCGAGCGTGGAGGCGTCGATATCTCCGATCATGGTGACCTGGTCACCGGCCTGCAGCCCGGCCCGGTCCGCAGGAGAGCCCGGAATGGGCGAGACCACCGTAAGCAGGCCGTCACGAACCGTTATTTCAACTCCTATGCCGGAGAATTCACCCTGGCTTTCCTCTTCATAATATTGATAGCTTCTGGGCGGAACATATCCGGTGAATGGGTCGAGGCCACTTTCAATATTCTCAATCGATCCCTGAAAGAGATCCTCGGGATTTATCGGATCCGCATAATTTTCATTAATAATGCGGAATGCCGCGGCATAGGCCATCATCCCTTCAAAAAGAGGATCGGTTATAACCAGATATATACCGGCAATGATTGCTGCGATATTTAATACTATGAAAATTGCGGTTGTCCGATATTTCTGCACTACATCCTGATCCTGATTCTGTGCCGCTTCAGGAAAGATACTGTAATTTCCAGCATCTCATCCCGGACCTTTTCCTTTGGCCCATCGGCATTTATAACCTTAATCCGTCTTTTATTGTTCTCGGCCAGATGCAGATAGCCCTTGCGTATCTTGCGGAAGAAAGCCAGCTTTTCATTCTCCAGCCGATCCTTTGTACGGTTCAGCCTTTGCTTCCTTTCAAAGGCTTTTTTCTCCGGCAGGTCAAAAAGAAGAGTAAGGTCGGGCTTCAGGTTATCAGCAGCAAACAGGTTGGCTTTCAGAACAAAATCAAGATCGAGGCCGCGTCCATAAGACTGATAGGCGGTGGTGGAATCATAGAAGCGGTCGCAGACCACAATTTTGCCTTGCTTGAGGGCGGGGGCAATTTTCTCCTCCACAATCTGTGAACGCGCCGCCAGATACAGCCATAGCTCGGATTTGGCGCAGATGTCTATCTCCCCTTTGCTCAACAAAATCCGGCGTATTCTTTCAGAAAGCACGGTTCCGCCCGGCTCTCTCAGGAAGAGATGCTGAACATTATTTCTCTTCAGAAAATTTACAAGATATCTGGCCTGCGTTGATTTTCCCGAAAAATCTATGCCTTCGAGAGTAATAAAAATGCCTTTTCCCATAACCATAATATATAAAAAAAGAAGGCGGCGGAGGCCACCTTCTTTTATAAAGATGATAATTTATTTCTTCTTCCTGCCGGCGCTCTTTTTGGAAGCGCCTTTTTTCGTTTTCCTGGCCGTAGAGGTCTCCGGGGCCGTTTTGGAGCCTTTCTTGATCGCATACTTCTTGATGAATTCCTCGGTCATGCGATGGGCCTCGGAATCGGTAAACTGCACCGGCGGAGATTTCTTGAAATATGATGATGGTTCGATCAGCGCTCCCGAAAGCCCATTATCGAGGGCCAGTTTACAGCAGCGCACAGCATCGATCACCACACCGGCGGAGTTGGGCGAATCCCAGACCTCCAGCTTCATTTCGATATTGAGAGGAACATCGCCAAAAGTCGTACCCTCCAGACGGATATAGGCCCATTTGCGGTCGGTTAACCAGGCCACATAATCGGATGGTCCGATATGGCAATTATCCGCGCCCATATCATAAGGAAGCTGTGAGGTCACAGCCGAGGTCTTGGAAATCTTTTTGGATTCCAGCCGCGAACGTTCGAGCATATTCAGAAAATCAGTGTTTCCTCCAACATTCAACTGGCTGGTGCGATCCAGCTTGACTCCGCGATCCATGAATAGACGGGTCAGTATCCGATGGGTTATGGTTGCTCCCACCTGGGACTTGATATCATCCCCGATAACCGGAAGACCTCTTTTTTCGAAGCGATCCTGCCAGTAGGGCTCCCTGGCTATGAATACCGGTATGCAGTTCACAAATCCGCATCCGGCTTCGAGCACCTGCTCGACATACCATTTGGTAGCCATCTCCGAGCCCACCGGAAGATAATTGACCACAACATCGGTCCTGGTTTCTTTTAATAGCTTGATGATGTCCACTGTATCGCCGGGAGCTTTTTCAATGATCTCGGACAGATATTTCCCCAGGCCGTCATGCGTCATACCGCGTTTAACCTTGATGCCTGTCTTAGGAACATCTGCGAACTTATAGGTATTATTCGGTTTGGTATAGATAGCCTCGGCAAGGTCTTTGCCGACCTTGTTCTTGTCGATATCGATGGCGGCGGAAAATTCGATATCGGAAATATGATAGCCGCCAAGATTGACATGCATCAGCCCGGGAATCTGATCGGTATCCTTCGCATTCCTGTAATAATGCACTCCCTGGACAAAAGATGATGCGCAATTGCCGACACCGACAATTGCCACTCTGACTTTTGGCATATTATCTCCTTTTTAATTTATGCTACAATAGAATTTGCTATTTTCTGCATCCTCTCCAGCGCGACCGCCTTGGTCAGCGGGAAGTCCGGGCCGGTATGTTCTATCATCACGCTTGCCACCGCAGTACCCAGGATTCCGCAATCGGGCAGGGCGTAACCGCGAATCAGGCCGTACATAAAGCCGGCCGCATAGGTATCTCCCGCTCCCGTTGCGTCAATCTCCCGCGTCTCAAATGCCGGTATGTGGAAGAACTCCTCACCGTCATAAACTACAGACCCCTTCTCGGCGATTGTTATTATTACCGTTTCCGGGCCCCATGATCTCAGCATTTTGGCCGGTGTCTCATAGTCCTCGCGCGGATCATACCCGGTCAGGATCTTGCACTCCAGTTCATTGGGTTTAACAATCTCGCACATGGAAATAATTTTCTCGGTATCCTCCATCTTGCGATGCTCGATCCTGCCGTCCTCCGAATACCTCAGGATACCCTGCGGGTCAAGAAATATGCGGGCCGAGGTGTGTTCCTTGATATGCTGGATATATTCGAGGTCAACCTCGCCCAGTATAGGCGCAATCACGATCCAGTCGGCCTCGGCGAGCTTCTCGGGAAACATCTTGATCCTGCCGGCCTCACCCAGCAGATTCAGGTTCCTCTCCCCTTTGTCTCCATAATATTCAAGAGAAAATCCCCCGCTCTCCTCAACGCTGTAAATTATATAATCGATGCCATTCTTTTTCATCTCGGATTCAAAGGCTGAACGAAAATCCGGGCCCACGTTTCCAACCAGGGTCGTGCGCACATCCATCCTGGCCATAGCCAGACAGAAATTGGTGGAGCAGCCGGACAGCACCCGGCCGTCAGTCTGCACATGCGGAGTCTTTATTATGTCGAATACAGGATTACCGATAGAGAAGATGTTAGCCATTTTGTGCCCTCCTGTCCAATTCCTTCTTGGCGTAAAAAAGTCTTTGTATTGCAGTTATATGTGAAACGACTCCGACGAAAATCAGAGCTATCTCGAGCAGGTTCAGTCCGGCCGGGTCGAACTCCGGGAAAAACCATACCAGCGCCAGGCCGATCATGATAACGATGAATTTCTCCAGCCTTCCTACCCAGCCCACCTCGGCTGAGGGAATCTTGCCGATCGACTCGGCTGCCTTGCGCGAGTAGGAGGCCATAATCATTCCAAAGATAGCGAAGATCGGCCAGACCGGATGGACCTTTCCTGAAAGCAATATCCCGGAAAGGATAAAGAATTCCGCGTAACGGTCCAGCACATGGTCGAGGATTCCGCCAAAGGTCGTTCCCATATTGCCTGCACGCGCGGTGGCGCCGTCGAGCATATCAGTAATCGAGGTCAGAATTATGAATACGATGCCCCAGATAAACCAGCCTTTCCAGAGCACAATAGCGGCGACAACCGACATTATCAGGCTGGTGAATGTTATCAGGTTGGGGGTCAGGCCGATCCTGACACAGAACCTTCCGGCCACCTGGGAATGCAGTTCATAAGCCTGCCGTCTCTTCTTATCCATGAATTTTCCTTTATCTCATTTCAAAGAGGCTAATATAAATTACTGGAATTTTTTTGCAAGTATATTTATATTATAAAACGGTACGGAACTTATATAGTATCCCTGTTAGCTAAGGCTATAACTCTATGAGCCCGATAAAATATTTCACCCAAATCCGCCTGCAGAGCGATTCGCGTTCGCTGCGCCACTTCATGGTCCAGTATGCGGAAAGATACGGCATCAAGCCGGCTGCGCGGATGTTCAATACTACGCCGAAAACCGTGAAGAAATGGCTCCGGCGGAAGGACAACGGTTCGGATGACTGGTTGGTGGACCAACGTTCATTATCGAAACCGCGAAAATCCCGTATTCCGGAGAAGGAAAAACAAAGGGTGATCGAATTGAAAAAGCGACATCGATCCTGGGGAGCAATGAGGATCAAAAGGGAATATGGCCTGGCGATATCAGACAAAGCCATGCGAAAAATATGGAGAAAGGAAGGTTTAACAAAATGAAACTAAAAGCCACTGTTCTCATAATATTCGCCTTAATCGTAGTTCTTTCCTGCACCGGGAAAAATCAGGAAGATGGCGAAGTACATACTGTAATTCTCGAAGGCCGGGACGGCAGGACTGTTTTCGATATCTTGATTGACAAGCATCTGGTTGACTACATTGAAGCCGATAAGGGAATTTTCATCGAGTCAATCGATGGTATAGAGAATGCAGGAGGGCATTACTGGACATATTCTATCAATGGTAAACCGGGCCGGGTCGCCTGTGATAAGGCTTTTGTTTCGGATGGCGACACTATCAGGTGGGAGTACAAATAATCAGCTTTGAGCCTGCTTCGAGCGGCCCTTGAGATGAAAGAGCAAAAACCATCCCAGAAAAAACAGAATCACAGCCACCAGGTGATTGTAGGTCAGCTCCATGCCGAAAAGATCGGGTATCATGGCCTCCTCGTAATACCTGACAAATTCTATTACAAACCTGAAAAAGGCTTCCACAATCAGGAATACTGCAAACAGCATTCCGCTGAAATGATCTTTCCTGTCTAGATAATGTAGCACCAGGAAGAGCGCCAAACCATAAAAGGACATGTATAACTGGGTGGGGTGAATGGCCTGATCTTGAAATATGGCATATGGTATTGAATTCTCCGGGAAATGCACACACCAGGGCAGGTCGCACTGTTTTCCAAAACAGCAGCCATTCAGGAAACATCCGATCCTTGTGAAAAAAGTGCCCAGGGCTATGGGCGGGGCAAAGATATCCATCGTATCCCAGAAAGGCCATTTCTTGATCCTGATATAAATAACTCCGGCCCCGATCGCAAAGATCAAGCCGCCGTAGAGATTTAATCCGGCGATACCGATAGTTCCACCGCCTCCGAAGGGATTTATAATATCCAGCAGATTGCCCGAGAATTCTGACCAATGATAGAAGACATAGAACAGGCGCGCCCCGATTATTCCCGCAAATATTACCAGGAAAGAGAGGTTGGTTACGAAGTCCGGGCTGATTTTTTTTTGCCTGGCTTTATAGCGGACATAAAACAGCCCGACTATAAAAGATATAAACAGCATCACCCCGTAGGCACGTACTACGATGGGTCCGATTTTGAAAAGTTCCGGATGCATTTTCTGTTTGCCACCACCGGTTTTTCCATGATTCCGGGCTGATAATAGGGAAGCTTGTGCCAGCCCAGTTTCTTATTACCAATTATCCAATCCGAGATTATTATACAAATTACCGCCATAACAAAGCCGACAATAGTGTCGGAAATAAAGTGGAAGCGCCCCCAGAACGTACCGATCACCAGAGCGAAGACAATCGGAGTGAAGACGTAGGCAACTTTGCGCGTGTAGCGCCATGAGTGCACCAGTATGACTATGGCAATGGCTGTGTGGGTCGAGGGCATCGAACCGCCCTCGGCCGCGCCGTTCTTTATTACATAATCTACCAGGTGTACGAAAAGATACCCGTGTAACGGGCCCTCATAGACCTCCCGAAACAGGAAGCGCGGTCCCGCAATCGGGAAAAAATAGAACATATAGAAACAGATTAAAAATGTAAACGCCGCAGTAGTAACGAACATATCCAGCTCAAAATGCAATCTCTTGCGCATCAGGATGATCGCGTAAGAAAGAATCAGGAAGAAATATGCAAAATAACCCAGCATAAAATATTCGTTCAGTATCGGGATATTGAATTTTTCCAGATAAATGGTCGGGTGCAGTCCGAAGATGTTGAATTCTAACTGAGCAAGCTGATTATCCAGCCACTCCGGGATGTACAAAAATACCAGCCCCCCGGTCTGCTGGTAGATAAACAGCAGCAGGACCAGAAAATACCAGCGGCGCACTGTTTTCTGCAAAATCCCTTCCGGATTTACAGGCATACGGCTGATATGCAGAACGAAGACAGCAACAGAGGCATTAAAGATAAAATGCAATTCCCAGTTGGGGACATTCTGCCGAAAAATCAGCACCGATAATCCCACTACCACGTTGTAAAGCAGAACAAAGTAATCAACCGGCAGGAAGTTGAATCTGTTTGAATGTGTGCTAATTTTTCCCCTCCACTATCAAGACAAATTCCCCTCGGGGCTTTTCGGTTTCATATTTGGCAACCAGTTTTTCAAGATCAGAGCGCAATATTTCCTCATGCATTTTAGTCAGCTCCCGCGCGATCACTGCCCTGCGATTGCCCAGCTTTTCATACAGGCTTTTCAACGTACTCAGAAGCCTGTGGGGAGACTCGTATAAAACAATTGTGCGCTTCTCTTCTACAAGAATATCCATCCTTTTGTTGCGCTTCGATCCTTTGGGGGGCAAAAATCCTTCAAAAACAAAATTATGCAGCGGCAGCCCGGACACAGTCAGGGCATATATTAATGCCGAGGGCCCCGGAACGGCTTGAACTTCTATGCCCTCGTCGATGGCGCTTCGGACCAGGTGAAATCCCGGATCCGAAATTCCCGGAGAACCGGCATCAGTTATCAGGGCCGCATCCTCGCCTCCCCTGAGCCGCTCGATAATCAGCGGGGCAGATTTGAATTTATTGGGATCGTTATAGGTCATAAGCTTGCCTTTAATTCCATAATGATCCAGGAGCTTACCAGAGACCCTTTTATCTTCGCAGGCGATAAGGTCCACGGTTTTTAATGTTTCCACGGCTCGAAAAGTTATGTCCCCCAGATTACCGATCGGGGTCGCAACCAGGTATAATTTTCCGTACATCAGGCTGATATTATTTGTTTTTACCCCGCCTGTCAAATAAATATGACACCAACAGCAGATTTTAATAAAGACATGATTGACATGATTTTTTCATACCTTTATATTGGCGCAAATCAAGAAAAGGAGAGAATATGGCTTCTGTAAACAAAGCGATCCTTATCGGCAACCTGGGAAGAGATCCCGAGATGCGCCACACTCCCTCGGGCAAGCCGGTGACAACGTTTTCGATCGCAACCACAGAGAAGTGGCGGGATCAAAACGGCGAGATGCAGGAATCCACGGAATGGCACAATATTGTCTTATGGGGCAGGCAGGCAGAAATTGCCAAGGAATATTTGAGCAAAGGAAGGCCGGTCTATATCGAGGGACGGATTCAAACCCGCAGTTATGAGGATAAAAACGGCGTGAAGAAATACATTACCGAAATTGTGGGAAGACATATGCAGTTCCTTGGCGCACGCGGTGAATCCACCGGTGATTACACCCCACCCCCGCCGCCCAAGGATGAGGAGGCGCCCTTTGATAATACGGTCGAGGATGACGATCTGCCGTTTTAGTGAAAACTCTTGGGACATTGGCAAAGGTCAAGCCTCGGAAAAGCCAAATGGTTTTGGAGGGGCTTGACAATCTTTAAAAACAAAAATTGTCAAATCTCAAAGACATTTGACATTCGGTTTAGACAAAACGTCCAATTTAGAAATTAACATAGCAGGATAATCATTTTGACCCACATTACATGTGGGTATCGATGTCCCGATAAATCGGGACTCAGGATGACCGACTCAATAATGGGGTTTTTCAACAGGCCCGTCGGGTGGAATACACTGTTATAAGCATATAAAAAGGAGGATGACCGTGTCATTCTCCTTCCGTTATCATGACGATATATTTCAGGCTACATTCATGCCTTTACGATATTTCATTTCTTTTTTGAAGCCGAAATCCTGGACCAGATTCAATGCCCAGACCGCAGAGAGCTCATCCATAACATTAACCTCAAAGACCAGGTCCTGAGCCACCATGAAATAGTAGCTGACATTCTCTTCGGTGAAGCGCATGCGGCAGAATCCGCCCTGTTCATTCGTAAAAAAGCCGATCGGTTCGATTTCCTTGCGATGCTCCAGAATACGAATCTTGCGCAATTCGCTTTTGTCCGGGGGCACAAGATCAGGCACTACAGTCCATTCATTGCGGGGAGCGAAGATCTCCATCCCGAGCACATTGCCGCGGCGGTCGAGATCGATGGAATACCTGTCACCCTGGATATATGAATAGAATTTACCGCTGGTGCGTATAACGACATTCAGCGTCTCTTCCATTGTGTCATAAAACGCTCTGGCTTCCGGAACTCTTTTGGTTTCGCTGATCGCCAGATGGATATGACACATAACTTACTCCACAGCCTCCCCGAGGCCTTCCAGCTGTACCCGGGAGCGGTTGGCCTCCGCGGTCTGAGGATAATCTCTCACCACCTCACGATAAATAGTGATCGCCTCAGCCTGCTCACCCATCTCCTCCAGACTGCGCGCCAGCTTGAACTTGGCGCTGGCCATTCGGTCGCTCTGGGGATAATTATCGACCAGCTTCTGGAATTCCACCCGAGCCTTCTCATAATTGGGCGGATCCATATTATAGTAGCTTTCCCCCAGCCAGTACTGGGCATCATCGGTCAATTCCGTATTGGGAAAACTCTTCAGATATTCCTCGAAGCCCAGGATGGCGATTTCATTATTTCCGGCCACGAGGCTCTTGTAAGCGGCATTGTAAACCACCCTGGGATCAACTGTCGTCGAAGCTTCCGCAGTCGTATCCGATGCAGCCGATGTATCCTGCTGCGGCGTTGTCTGTGTTATCAGAGCGGGACGGTCGGCCAGCCTGTCTATCCGGTCGTTCAGATCGACCAGCTTGTAATCCAGTTGTTCCAGGCGCTGTTCAAAGGTCGCAATGGATGACCTGAGCTGGGCCAGGAATTGACGCTGGGATTCCTCCTGAACCTTGATCAGGCTGTCGAGCTCGTTAACCTTCTGTTCGATATTTGCATTCGATTTTTCCAGATAATCCAGCTGGGCTTCCATCTTATTCATTTGACGGCGCGAGGCGCATCCGCTCAAAAGAAATAATCCGGCAGCCAGGACTATCAGGGCCAGATAAAATTTACGCATGATTACCCTATTCTTGCACAACGAATTCGCAGCGGCGGTTCAGCTGCCAGGCTTCCTCGTTATGGCCGAGAGCAACCGGACGTTCCTTGCCGTAGGAGATCGTTTCCATGCGGTTGCCATCAACGCCAAGACTGACCAGATAGTCCTTGGCGGAATTGGCACGCCTCTCGCCCAGGGCAAGGTTGTACTCAACCGTGCCGCGCTCGTCGCAATGCCCCTCGATTATAATATCGACGCCGGGATTTTGCTTCAGAAGCTCGGCGTTGTACTCAAGCGCGCGGGCCGCATCGGGACGAATGTTAGACTTGTCAAAATCAAAATAAACTTTCTGAAAGTCGCCGCTCTCAAGAGCTTCAGGCTCCGGCGGGGTCTCGACTTCCGGTTCGGGCTCGGGAGTGGTCATTGTGTCTTCAGGTGATACAGTAGGTTCTTCTGGAATAGGCTCTTCCTTGGGCCCGCACGAACCGCCCATCAAAAGGGCGAAGGTGAAGATCAGCATCACTGCCAGGATAGCTTGTTTCATTTAATTCCTCCTTGTTCCTTCTCAGAGATTAATTTTCGGTAATATTAAAAATCAATTTCCTCAGGTCAACAATAATAATATAGATTGCTCATTAATCTGAATAGCTGGACCACGACGGGTTCGAGCTGCCGGGCTGATTTGTGATTAACCTCCTCTTGTTTCCCATGAAATCCGATATAAAGATTACTGTTCGATCCCCCCACTGGGTAGAATAGATCAGGTGCAGTCCATCGGGCGCCCAGCGTGGATTCTCATTAAATCCGGTATCGGTTATAATTTTAAATGCGGAGCCGTCAATCTCCGCCACGCAGATATCGAAACTGCCCCTTTCGCTTCTGGTAACATAGGCAATCTTGGAACCGTCCGGGGAAATATCGGGCGATTCATTCTGTCTCCCGACATAGGTTATCCGCCTGACGTTCAATCCCTCGTTGTCCATCATATATATCTGCGGTCCGCCGGCTCGATCGGAGGTAAAAGCAATCTCGTTTCCACTGGGGGTGAAGGTTGGCGAAGTCTCTATCGCAGAAGAGTTTGTGAGCCTGCGTTTGATCTTGCCGTCCCGCCTGCAAAGATAAATTTCGGCATTCCCGTCCTTGGAAAGAGTCAGAAGCATCTCCCTGTTGTTGGGGGAGACTGCTGGAGCGGAGTTGATTCCTTTGTAGGATGCCAGCAGCGTATGTTCCGAGTTCTTCAGGTTCACCTCCCAGATATCCGGCTTGCCGTTTTTGTAGGAGGTATATAAAATCGCCTCGTTATCCGCATCCCAGACCGGCGAAAGATTGATTGCTCCATTGGCGGTAACAGGCTGTACATTGTGGCCGTCATAATCGGAGATATATATTTCCTTGTTGCCGGTTTTGGCCGTCACGAATGCCAGGTTGGTTCGAAATATGCCCTTGTAGCCGGTTAACCGCTCTACCACTACATCGGAAATCGTATGCGCCAGATGGCGCCAGTGCTTGCGTTCCAGGCGATAGGCGTCGGATGCGGTCTGATTCAATAAGACAAGACTATATAGTGAATAATCCAGACGAATCCTGTCGCCGGAAATTTCGGCGGTAATATTCAAGACATGCTCCGCGCCCTTGTCCTTCCAGATCATCAGGTCGGGCTCATCCACCTCGTAAATCTGGAGCATGAAGGGATCCATCATGACGGTATCGATCAGCATGTGAAAATCGATATCGTCATTAATGACGCTGAAAATCCGCTGGGCCAGGAGCGAATCCTCAGGCGATATGTCGCCGCGGATTTTTACCTGATTTACCGCAAGCTGAATGGGTTTGTAGGTTCCCTCGATCTCAAGATCTATTTCAAATCTGGAATTCTGGGCCTCTGCAAAATTGAAGCTCAATACAAGAATAGTCAAAAAAGTCAGTAATATTGTTCTCATCGATTATGGCCTCTGCGTGAATGTCAAGTTTACTCCAAGTACCTCGTTGTCGGGAAATGACTGGGGAAGCGCTGGAAGCCTGCCGGTCGATTGCACCGCCAGCTTGGCATACCTGTCGAAGAGATCATTTCCGGAGGATTCCCTCACTGTCACACCCCTGACACTGCCGTCCTTGGTTATCTGGAAATATATCTTGCAGGATATAGGTGTATTGGATTTAATCGGATTCTGCCAGTTCTGTTTGATGCGCCACCTTACGGTATTGAAATCATAAGCGAGATAATAGTCTCCCAGCGGCCCGCTGGGAATCCCGCTGCCATCAGGACTGCCGGCCGCGGAAATATCCATGCTTTCGCCGGATGGAGCGGTGTCAGCAGTACCCTGCTCATTGTTTCCGACATCGGCTAATTGCTCTTCCGGCTGTTTGGGAGGCTCCTCGATCTCCTGCAGCTCTTCCTGCTGCGGCTCGGGCTCCGGCTTTTTGACCTCAACTTTTTCGGTCTGGCTCTTGAGCTTGACCGGTTCGGTTTCAACGGGAGCATTATCCGCAGCGGCTGCCGGCGCCTGCAGACTGGGCATTTCGGGCCGGGACATACCTCTCGGTATTTCATCGGTCATGGATACAGTTGTAACGGGCCCCAGTTCAGGTATACTGGCCCGTCCACCACCTGCTGATAACATTATGATTAGCGCCAGCACGGTGATATGTATCATAAATGAGATAAGATAATCCGTTTTCTTCATTGTGCCTGTCTACGTAATTCTTCCTCATATGGCGCTGTTACAATTCCCAGATCTGCCACACCCTGCTCCTTGATTGAAGATATGATATCGACCATAAGCTGCCATTCTATTCTTCTGTCTGCTCTAAGGTAAACCGGTGTGCCCCTTCCAGTTGACTGCAATAGTTCCTCCAGCTCCTGCGAGAAGTCCCGGGGATTTACAAATACCTCCTTGCCCTGGCTGGTACCGAGATATATCGCCGCCGTATCCTGTACAGATTTTACCGTAACCACAATGCCTTCACTGATTTCCTGATCAACGTAGCTGGTCTGGGGTAACTCAACATCAATGCCGCTTTGCAGAAGCGGGGCGGAGATCATGAATACGATCAAGAGCACCAGAACGACGTCAACCAGATTCGTGACGTTGATGTCGCTCATGACCTTGTATGTGCGCCTGCGGTTCAAAACGAATTCTCCTTCTCAACCGCGGATAGAAATTCGAGCGAGAAGTTGTTCAGACTATCCTCGATGAACTTTAATTTGTTATTGCACCAGTTATGGCTGATCACAGCAGGAATCGCCACGGCCAGGCCGATAATCGTAGCTATCAGGGCCTCGGCGATACCCGGGGCAACTGCCGCCAGCGATGCCGATCCGGTGGCGCCGACATTTAGAAACGACCTCATGACTCCCCAGCAGGTACCCAGAAGTCCGAAAAACGGCGCCACGGTACCGGTCGTTCCAAGAAACACAACTGTTTTTTCCAGATTCCCAAGTTCCTCATTGGCTGTTTTTTCCAGCGTTTTGCTGATCGCATCCAGGTCATGATCTCCAAGCTGGACCTGGGCGGCGGAAATATTTCCCTCTCCCTTCTTCTTGCCGATAATTTCCTGCAGGTCTGCAAAGCCGGCCTCCAATAATTTTGCCAAAGGGGCCTTCTTATAAGTGGAACATTTGCCGTAGGCATCAACCAGACGTTTGCGCTTACGAAAAGCCGCCAGAAAACGGCCGTTTTCATAGTCGACCTGCTTATACTGCCTGAACTTATTGATCAGAATTGCCAATGAAACAAACGACATGAACAACAAGATTATCAATATTATCAGTGCAAATGTCGATGAATGGGCGATCAGATACCAGACTGACAAATCGGTCGAGGGCATGCCGGCCACAACTGGCACGTTTAAAATTTCCTCCATACTCAAGCCTTCTCTTTATTCTGATAATTCTACAAAGATTTATTTCAATTGTTTCATCTGTATTTTTAACAATGAATTATGATAGTCCCGCAGATTTCCAAAATCAACATAAAAAAGGTTGTTGCTTTATGTTTTTGTTGACTTAATATTACTTTAACTTTTTATAAGGCAAAAGTATCAAGAGGTATTAATTAATCCCAGGAGGAGGCACTGATGAAAAAGTTCCTAACATTCGTTCTTATCATGCTGTTTCTGAGTAGTTTTGCACTGATAGGTTGTGGCGGCCAGGAAGAAGAACCCGCCGAGATTATGGAAGAGACAACCGAGGAGGCGGCAGAAGAAGCGGGTCAGCAGATGGAGGAAGCCGAACAACAAATGGAAGAGGCTATTGATACCCTGCAGGAAGAAGGCGAGCAGATGATGGATACGCTCAAGCAAGAAATGCAGGGCGAATAAGAATTCACTTTTCTTGTACAGGCGGGGTGCTTCACCCCGCTTTTTTTTGCAAATAATTCTCGAAAATGATTGACGCCGCCCGGAGGTTTATTAGATTATTTTTGTTCGGGTATTTTATGGGTTTTTTGATTATGAGCACTGTACTTTATAAAAAACAGCGGGAAATTCTCAGATTTTTGCGTAAGTTTATATCCAATAAGGGCTTTGCACCCACAATCCGGGAGATATCCGCCGGCATCGGAATCAAATCCCCGGCTACGGTGCAGGAGCATCTGCTGGCTCTGGAACGAAAGGGCGTGATTAAACGCATTCGAGGTAAAAAAAGAGCTATCAACATTATGCCGGAATTTGAAGCTGCCCCCGAAAATCGAGTGCCGATACTGGGGCAAATCGCCGCCGGTCAGCCAATCGAGGCGATCGAGGACAAATCCAGCTTTGTCGAATACGGCCAATCAAAACCGGGCGAGGAGCTTTTTGCGCTCAGGGTTAATGGTGACAGCATGATCGAGGACGGCATTTTTGATGGCGACCTGGTGGTGATTCGCAAACAGGAGACATGTATGAATGGCGAGGTCGCGGTCGCTCTCCTGGATGATGGCAGCGCGACTTTGAAGAGGATTTTCCGTGAAAAAGGGCGGATCAGGCTGCAGCCGGCCAACTCAGAGCTCGACCCGATCTATGTCGAAAATATCAGAATTCAGGGCAAAGTGGTGGGGCTGATTCGGAGATTTTGATGGAGAAAATTATTTTGTACATCGATGTTGACGCTTTTTTCGCCTCGGTCGAGCAGGCCACGAATCCGAAATTGAGGGGTAAGCCGGTGATGGTGGGCGGCTATCCGCATGAGCGCGGGGTGGTGGCCTGTCCAAGTTATGAGGCGCGGGCCGAGGGTGTTTATACCGCCATGACGCTCTCGGAGGCCTACCGGCTGGTACCGCATGGGATTTTTCTGAAGGGAGATTACGATAATTACAAAAATTATTCCGACCGCTTCTGTGAAATCCTTAAGCGGTTTTCGCCACTGGTGGAGATGATTTCGCAGGATGAGGCGGTGGTCGATCTGACCGGATGCGCAAAAGATTACATTGAGGCCGAAAAACGGGTGCAAAAACTGAAAGATCAGATCAGCGGAGAGCTTTCCCTTTCGACCTCGGCTGGAGTGGCGCAAAATCGTTTCCTGGCCAAGACCGCCTCGGAATATGAAAAGCCGGATGGCCTGACAGTTGTGCCAGCCGGTAAAGAGTGGGATTTCCTGGAGAAGCTGTCGATTTCCAATGTCCCCGGTATTGGTTACAAATCGCGACGGATTCTGAACGACATGGGCATCAAAACCATCGGAGAATTAAAACAGATTCCACAGAGCTATCTGGAAAAACTTTTCGGGCAGCGCGGCTTCAAGATGGCGGAATTTCTTTTGAACCGCGACCCGCGTCTGCTGGAGCCGGTTCGGCCGATCAAGCGGATTTCGCGCGAGACCGGATTTTTCGGGGATGAGACCGACATGGAATTTATCTCCGCCACATTGTATTATCTCCTGGAGCGCGCCTGTATCAAGCTGCGCGCTGTCGGCAAAAAATGCAACAGGGTCGGAATCAAGCTGCGCTACACCGGCGAAAGTCCTGTCGTTATAAACCGCACCATACCATTCTTTCATAATACCGAGGAGAACCTCCTCCCCTATGCGCAGAAGTTGATGAAGCGCATACATACACGGCGGCTGGCGATTAACCTGATCGGGGTAACTCTTTCGGGACTCAAAAACGCCGCCACACAGGAGGAGCTTTTCGCCGAACCATTGCAGAAAAATGACAGCCTGATCAAAGCGATCGACAAACTGCGCTCATCCTTCGGCTACCACTCGCTCTATTTCGGGAAGACCCTGACCCTGAAGGACAACTACAAAAAGCTGAGGACCGGTTATGAGCTTCGCACCCCTTCACTGTCACAGTAACTTCTCGCTTCTCTATGGCACAATCCCGCCCCTCGAACTGGTCAGGCAGGCTCGGCGGTACGGCTTAAAAGCGCTGGCTTTGAGCGACCATGATGCCATCTACGGCCTGGTCGAGTTCTATACCCATTGCAACGAGGCGGGGATCAAACCGCTCCCCGGAGCGGCGCTTTCGACCACCTGCGGGGAGCTGCTCTGTTTCCCTGAAAATGCCGGGGGCTATGCCAACCTCTGCCGTCTGATTACGAAGCGAAGGCTGGGAGGTGAAAGCCTGCGGCCGGAGATGATGGCCGAGCAGGCCGAGAACCTGATCATACTGGCCCCGCCCTCGCAGAAGACCGCGCAGTTGAAAGAGATATTTCACAACAAGCTCTATTTAAAAATAGCGATGTTTAAGGATGGCTCGGCTCGTGCCGATATCGACGAAGCGCTGAAGCTTTCACGCAAATTCGACATCAAAATAGCCGCCGCCAACCCGGTAGTATTTCTGTCGTCCGAGGATTTCGAATTGCATAAAGTCCTGATCGCGGTCCGCTACGGCAAGACCATAGGGGGATTGAAGCCGCGGGAGTATGCCCATCCCGAAAGCTATTTCAGGGATCCGTGTGAAACTCAAAACCTCTTTCGGCATCTGCCGCAGAGCCTTGTCAATATCGAGGAGATAGTCGAACGGATTAATGTCAGGCTGGAACCACATGAAGATATCTTTCCCGAGGTCGAAATTCCGGGTGGCAAAAAACCGGCCGAATATCTTCGCGAGCTCTGCCTTGAGGGTCTGAAGAAGCGCGGCGGCAACCTGAACGGGCGTTTCCTCAGCCAGCTCGATTTCGAGCTGGGCGCAATCGAACAGGCCGGATTCACGACATACTTTCTGGCGGTGGCCGACATTGTTGGCTTCTGCAAGCGCGAACATATACCCTGCGTGGGACGGGGCTCGGCTGCCGGGTCTCTGGTCAGCTATGCACTCGGAATCACGCATGTCGACCCGATCGAAAATGACCTCTACTTCCAGCGTTTTCTCAATGAAGGACGTACCGATCCGCCCGATATCGATATAGACCTCTGCTGGAAAAACCGCGACAGGGTGCTGGAATATGTCTATCAGAAGCATGGCGCCGAACGCGTGGCCATGATCTGCTCGACCATCAGGATGCAGTCCCGCATGGCGGTGCGTGAGGTCGGCAAGGCGCTGGGTGTGCCGGAAGCCGATATCACCAAACTCGCCAACCGACTGCCGATGGCCTTTTTCTCCAAGGGCAAGTACAGCAAGCAGGATTTTCCAAGCCTGACCGGGATTCCCATAAATTCCGAGCCGTACACATCAATCTTTAAATATGCCGGAAGACTGATCGACTTCCCGCGCCATCTGGGAATCCATCCCGGCGGAATCTGCATCTCCGACGGCGAATTGAAGGCCAAAGTGGCGCTGGAAAAATCGACCAAGGGGCCTGTGGTCACCCAGCTGGACATGTATTCAATCGATCAGACCGGCCTGATCAAAATCGATCTTTTAGGTCAGCGATCGTTGACGGTAATCCGCGAAACCGCCAATCATCTGGGATTTCCGGATGCAGACAAAATTGTCAAGCCGGATGATAACAGGACATACAAGCTGCTTCAGGAGGGACGCACACTGGGTAACTTCCAGATCGAAAGCCCGGGCATGCGCGCCATGCTGCGCGACATCCATCCCCGGAAGCTGAATGACATCACGCTGGCGCTGTCATTGATCCGTCCCGGAGCAACCGAATCCGGCGCAAAAAAGCTTTTTCTGGAAAGATACAGAAACGGCAAAAAAGTCGATTATGACCATCCCCTGCTGGAGCCGATTTTGAAGGAAAGCTGCGGGACAATTATCTACCAGGAACAGGTGCTGAAAATCGCCGAGGCAGTGGGTGGATTCTCCGCCTCCGATGCCGACCGCTTGCGCAAAGCCATGACCAAAGTCCGCTCGAACGAGCAGATGGCGAGGATCAGGGAAAAATTTATTGCCGGTGCAAGAAGCAAGGGTGTCAAAGCAGAAACGGCACACAAGATATTTGAGTCCATGGCGCATTTCGCATCATACGGCTTCTGCAAGGCGCATGCTGCCAGTTATGCGCTGATAAGCTATCAGGCGGCCTACTTGAAAGCGCATTATCCGATTACATATATGAATTATGTCCTCAATAATCAGGCGGGCTATTATCATCCCTCGGTCTATCTCGAGGAGGCGCGGCGTTTCGGTGCAAGCATCAAACCTCCCTGTGTAAACCGCAGCAGGGCCGAGTGCACAACTGATGGTGAGAGCATTCGATTGGGACTGATTTTTGTAAAGAGCATTGGCGAGGAGGTAATCACACAGATTGAGGAAAGCCGCAAGCAGGAGGGTGAATTCAAATCACTGGAGGATTTCCTGTGGCGTATAAAAATTCCCCAGGGTGAGGTCAAGTATCTGATCAAATGCGGAGCTTTCGATTTTACCGGCAAAGTTCGCCCGGCTCTTTTATGGGAGCTTTCTTTCTTGTACAAACCGATTCTAAAGGCTAAATCCGACGACCTCCCTCCTCTTTTCAACCAGCGTGAGAAGATTCAAAAGCCGGACCGTCTGCCGGAGCTTCCAGATTACAACGATTTCGAAAAGTGGGCCTACGAACAGCATATTCTGGAAATGTCGGTCCTGAAACACCCGCTGGAGACCTTCGGACTGACAAAAAAAGATGCGATCACGCCGCGCCTGAAAAACCTCGAAAATCAAAAGATCAGCACCTTCGGATGGCTTGTGGATATAAAGAGAATCAACACCTCGAACAACAGCAAGATGTTCTTTCTTACCATGGAAGACCTGTGCGACACATTCGAGGTCGTGGTCTTTTACGACACCGCAAAAAAATATTCCGAACATCTGGAGCGTTATCGTTTTTTTAAAATTGAAGGTGTCATAAAAACGGAGGGCCGAAATTGTTCAATCTACCTGACACACCTGGAACCGGCTCGAACTTCGTTTGCCGAACGCGAGTATATATAACTAAAGATCACAATTAAAAATTGACAAGCATGACTGCCGGAGGTACTTTTACCGCATGCCGGATGATAAGGTGAAAAAAGAAATCGATAAACTGGTAGATGAAATCAACTACCATAATTATAGATATTATGTGCTTGATGATCCCGAGATCAGTGATGCCGAATACGATCGTCTTTTCGACCGGCTGGCAGAGCTCGAGGAAAAACATCCGGAATTGAAGCGCCCCGATTCTCCTACCCAGCGTGTGGGCGCGCAACCGGCCGAAAAATTCAGGTCGGTCAGGCATTCGGTCCCGATGTTGAGCCTCAATAAATGCAACACCGAAAAGGAGTTTGAAGACTTCGTGAGGCGCTGTAACGAGGAGCTGACCGGCGTTTCCGACAAAATTGAATATCATGTGGAGCCCAAATTCGACGGCCTGGCGGTTGAGCTTGTCTATAAGAACGGCATACTGGAAACCGGTTCCACTCGCGGCAACGGCGTAACCGGGGAGGAAATCACAGAGAATCTTAAGACTGTGCGCACAATCCCGCTCAAGCTGCGTACAAAAAAACCGCCGGAACTTCTGGAAGTCCGGGGCGAGGTCATAATGCACAAAGATGACTTCGAAGAGATGAATAAAAAACGTGAGGAAGAGGGATTGGATTTGTTTGCCAACCCCCGCAATGCCGCCGCCGGATCGCTGCGACAGCTCGACCCGAAGATCACCGCCTCGAGGCCGCTGCGTTTTTTTGCCTATGGCATCGGTTTGGTTGAAGGAAAATCATTCGATAAGCTCGGCGATGCGCTGGACTATATCGAGCGGGCCGGATTTATTATTTCGGTTGAATCCGAGATCAGCGATGACCCCGAGAACATAAAAAAGAAGTATTACGCCCTACTGGATAAACGCAGCGATGTCCAGTACGATATGGATGGCGCTGTAATTAAAATCAATTCCTTCCGCCAGCAAGCCAAAATGGGCGAGCTGTCACGTTCCCCGCGCTGGGCCATCGCCTGGAAATTTCCCCCGGCCGAGGAGACTACCGAAGTCAAAGATATCTTTGTGCAGGTCGGAAGAACAGGTATTATTACGCCAGTCGCCGCATTGAAACCGGTCAGGGTGAGCGGGGTCGAGGTCCGCAGGGCATCCCTGCACAACGAGGATGAGCTTCGAAAGAAAGATATCCGCATCGGAGATACGGTTGTGATCAGGCGCGCCGGAGATGTCATCCCGGAAGTTGTGAAAGTGGTAAAATCCAGCCGCAGCGGGGATGAGAAAAAGTTCAAAATGCCGGATAAATGTCCAGTATGCAAACAACCCATTACTCGTCTTGAAGGTGAGGCATACTACCGCTGTACCAATATCTCCTGCCCGGCCCAGGTTAAGGAGCGCATAATTCATTTTGCCTCCAAGTCAGGCGTAGATATTGACGGACTGGGCAATAAGCTGATCGAGCAGATGGTAGAAAAAGATATGATTGGCAATCCCGCCGACTTATATTTTCTCGAAAAGGATGACCTGCTCAAGCTGGAGCGAATGGCAGATAAAAGCGCCCGGAATATTATCGATGCTATCGAGGCCAGCCGCAAGCCGGAATTGGCGCGGCTTATTAATGCTCTTGGAATCCGCAATGTGGGAGAACATCTGGCGGATGTTCTGGCCGATCATTTTGGATCGATGGAAAATTTGATGCGGGCCGATTACGATGAGCTGTCGGAAATAAATGAGGTCGGCCCAACCATAGCGGATTCAATTGTCAGCTTTTTCAAGAACGAGCAGAATCGCAGGATGATAGAGAAGCTCAAAGAGGGCGGCATGAAATTTCCGACGGTCGAGAAAAAAACGGACTATGCCCCGCTCGAGGGGCAGACTTTTGTGCTGACCGGGTCGCTTGAGAATTATTCCCGGAGGCAGGCCAGGGAGGCCCTTGAAAAGCTGGGGGCAAAAGTGACTTCATCCGTTTCAAAAAATACCGATTATGTAGTTGTGGGAGCTGATCCCGGCTCGAAGTATGACAAAGCGCAAAAGTTGAATATAGATATCCTAGACGAAAACAGGTTCAAGGAGCTGCTGAAGAAATATGAACGAGCAAAATAAAAGCAGTTCGGCGACATTGATAGATATCGCCATGCCCTTTATAGCGGTGATTCTGGGGCTGGCATTCTGCTATTTCGCCGCTCCGGTAATAGTGCCGGTTATTATAGGAATCAGTTTAGCTTATGTCTTCTATCCGGCGGTTAAATTTCTGAAAAAGCTGAAAATTCCGCATCTGGCAGCGCTGTTTATCGTGACTATAATTACGCTGGTCCTGTTTGCGGGCATGTCCCTGGTGATTTATTACCAGGGTATGGAATTTATAAAAACGATTCCGACCTTGAAGGCAGAATTAGAGTCCTTCCTGATAGAAAATTTCTCTAAATTCAGGGAAACAGTAAATAACATTTTCCCTGATCTGATCCCGCAGGGCGAGGGCCGGCGTCTGGTGGAAAATACCCTGCAGAATCTTGATTACCAGCGGGTCGGTGAAATTGTTTTTCGAGGATTGGGCTCGGTCTTCGCGTTCTTCGGTAACGTCATTCTCATCAGCATCATTGCATTCTTCCTGATTATGGAAGCAGATGTATTTAAGCGTAATCTCACGCTTGCCTTCGGCGAGGAGAACCAGGTTATAACGGGACAGATAATGACCGAGATCAACCGGCAGATATCATCATATTTTGCGCTCAAATTCATAATTACCGTGGGGCTTGCCATAGTTTACACAGCGGGACTGTTGTTGATGCGTATCGATTATGCCTACATCTGGGGGCCGCTGGCGGCTGTGATAACCCTCATACCGATAATAGGTGCCTATGCCGGCGGAATACCGCCCATGATTGTGGCAGTCATTCAGTATGACTCGGCGATATGGTTTTTGTGGGTATCCTTGTTCTTCCTGGTCGTGCAATTCATCGAGTCCTATATTATCAGTCCCAAGGTCTTCGGCGATCAGGCCAATTTAAATCTTACTACCGTGATTGTCTCAACCATCCTGTGGGGATGGATGTGGGGCATTATCGGGATTATTCTGGCGGTACCGATGACGGCGGCAATTAAGGTGATCTGCTCCCATATCGAACCGCTCCATCCCATAGCCAGAATCCTGGAAGGCCGAATAAAATTTTAAGATGCCCGCGCAGTCTATAAATGAAAAACGCCCGCACCGGACGGGCGTTTTTTTTGATAATCTATAATTTACACAATATGATCGGCGACCGCCTGCGCTACTTCCAGGGAGGTGTTGGTGCCACCCATGTCATAAGTACGGAATTCGCCCTTTTTAATTACCGCGGCAATCGCCACATCGATCGCCGCGCCTTTATCGACCTCGCCCAGCCAATCCAGCATCAGCTTGCATGAAATCAACATAGCCATCGGATTGACTTTGTACTGCCCGGCATACTTGGGCGCGGAACCATGCGTTGGCTCGAAGACGGCGTAATCATCACCGATATTGCCCGAGGCGGCGAAGCCGAGGCCACCCACAAGCTGGGCGCAGAGGTCGGAAACTATGTCTCCGAACATATTTGATGTCACCAGCACGCCGTAATCGAAGGGGTTCTTTATGAGCCACATGCACATGGCATCGATATTGGTTTCCCACAGTTCAATATTCGGATAATTCTGGGCCACCTTGCGCGCGGTACGGACCATCAGACCGGAGGTCTCACGGATTACATTGGGCTTCTCGACAATCGTAACGGTTTTATATCCGAATTTTTTTGCGTACTCGAAAGCATCAGTGATAATATTTCTGGCGGCATGCTCCGAAATAATTCTCAGCGAAACCGCAACATTTTCGAGCCCGTACTTTTTAAATCTCGAAATTTTCTTATTCTTCTTTTCAATCACCTCAAAAACATCTTCAGGGAATGGAAAGAACTCGACTCCTGAATACAAGTCCTCGGTGTTTTCACGGAATACCACCAGATCAATACCGTCTTTATAATTCAGAGGATTACCCGGATATGCCTTGCAGGGACGCAGGTTGGTGCGCAGGTCGAATTCCTGGCGCAGGCGCACTATAGGTGAGGAATAAACCAGCCCCTTACCCTGCAATTCGGGAACCAGCTCCTTCTCGGCCTCTTCCTTGGGCTTGGAGGTGATCGCGCCGAACAGCGCGCAATCGGTGTCTTTCAATAAATCTATGGTGCGTTGGGGAAGCGGATCCCCCTCCTTGCACCAGAATTCCCAGCCGATATCGCCGTGGATATATTCGGCATCCAGACCGACCTTGTCCAGCACAATCCTGGCAGCCTCCATAACATCAACACCGACCCCGTCGCCGGGCAGCCAGGCAATTCTCTTCTTAGCCACTAATCCTCCTTTAACAGCGAATATGTAAGTGAAATCCTGTGCGTATCCCCCAAATCCGATTTAAAGGGGACGTATGCGTAGTCTATATTGAAACCCTTTTGTTCGAAACCGAGCCCGAAGGCCAGAGCCTTTTCATCATATCCGCTCTGGAATCCGCTTCGCAGGAAGAAAATCTGACTGAGACTGTACTCTCCGCCAATATGAAGATGCGGATCATCATCAGTCGGATAAACCACGTCACCCGAGATCAGAAAATCCTTGATCCGGTATGATCCGCCGGCCCGCAAAATTCGGGGCAGGTCGAACTCTTCATCGTCGAGCTTCATGGAGGAGCCCAGGTTGGAGAAGCTGGCGCCCAGCATGAACTCGGGCATAAGCATATACTGCATTCCAAAATCAAAGGCCACTCCGGTTGAGGAATAAACATCCAGCTTTTCGTAAACAATCTTCGAGGTCAGTCCTAACTTAAGTTTCTCGCTTAAATTTCGTGCTATAGTTACACCCGCGACAAGATCATTCAGGTCAAAATAACCCTCCGGCTCATCAGTGGGGCCGGTGCGTCTTTCGATATCATCCACCGTCCCATAATTTATAGAAAAACCGATAGCGAAATTCGAGGGATGATAGACCAGTCCGACATACTCGCTTCGAAAATCGGCAATCCATTCATTGTGAGCGGCCCCCACAGTAAGATAGGGGATATTGAGGATACCCGCCGGATTGGAATAGAGCGTAAAAAGATCCCTCCCGCTCGCACCCACACTCTCACCCATGGCCGCGTGACGGGCCGAGGGTGATACCAGCAGGGTCGAAAAGCCTGAGATATCATCCTTTCTGACCTGTCCTGAGGAGGTAGTGTGAAAGACGGTCAGGGTTAGCAAAATTAAAATCGAATATTTCAAAACCTTCACGATAACCTCTTATCTAAATTCAAATCCAATTGTAAACAGGTGATCCGGGGCCTCGCCGTCAACAGGTGCGGCAAAGGCATAATCCAGTTTGAATCTATAGTAAACAAATGTCTTCGATATCCCTCCTCCGAAGGCGACACGATTATCAGCATAGCCGGCCCTCAGGGCGAACAGTCTATTGAAAACATATTCACCGCCCGCAAAGAACTTGATATCATGGTCCTCTATCTTGCGCACATCCACACTCACCAGAGTCGTGCTGTCGAATGCCAGGGCCGAGACGCCGCCCTTGAATCCTAACAGCAAATCCTCATCCTGGGCCACGCCGACCTCGCCGAACCGGGACCAGTAGTCACCGGTGTTAAAGCGGTGCGTCCCGCCCATATTTTCAACAACAACGCCGATACGTACCAGATCAAAAAACGCATCCGGCTGGAAAAAGTTCAATTTATCCAGCACGGCCATCGCACCCAAATCGAAACTCACAGTATTGGAGGTTATATCGGCAACTTTGCTTATAAAATATTTACCGGTTGCCCCGACCATAAAAATTTCGCCGAATTTCTTGGCAAAAGACAGGGCGACAGTGTTATCGGAATATGATAATTCTTCCCCGGTAAGTGCGCCTTCGTTATCGCGGCCCTCAAAATTGCCGTCGGAAGCATGAATCCAGCCGCCCGCAATGGTAGCCTCCTCCAGAGCCTGGACTCCGAAGGCAACATATCCGAATTTGCGGTCGAAATCCATATGCCGGTATGAGGCGCTGGCAGAATTCCACTTAAGCTGCGCCAGCCCGGCCGGATTATAGAACATGCCGGTGGCATCATCGGAAATTGCCAGGTAGGTTCCCCCCATACCCATCACCCGAGCCGAAAAACCGAGCTTGAGAAAGGCCGCCGGTCCGCCGGCATTACCGTCATCAGCGAGCGCTCCAGAAGATAGGGCCAGCGATAATAATATTGAGATAGCAATTATTTTCTTCATCATACACTCCTGCCTACGGTATTACCATTATTTTGCCCCAGGCCTCTTCTCCCGAGGAATTTTCGACCTTAAAGTAATACGGTCCGGTAGCGACTATATCACCATTACCATTTCGCATATCCCATGAATCCCCGTCATGCTGAACTCCGCCTTCTCTTTGTTCACCGTCAAGGGGAGTGGCCACAAGGTCCATGGCGAAGTCATATACCTTTATTGTCACGCTTCCGCTCTGATCGAACCTGTAATGAAATTTTACACGTCCGCCGGGAGAGACGAAGGGGGATGATGGTACCGGAGAGGCATATGCTGTAGGACCGGCGTCCTCGGGAATATCCTCAAAGGTCCTGTAAACCGCCCAGCTTTCTCCTCCGTCCGTGCTTTTTGCCATGCCATCGTTGGAGGCTGCCCAGATCACGCCGTCGGCAAGACCGACTCCAAAGAACTCCGTGCCCTCATATATCCTCTCGCCTGTGGCAGCATCAACCAGCTCCAGCGTGTCCCAGGTCTCACCGAAATCGGAGGTGCGCAGAAGACCGATGGAGGTGGCCGCATAGACATCGGCGCCGTCAAAAGCGAAGTTCCATGTATTGATACCGGTCAAGGCAATCTTCCAGGTTCGACCATTGTCGGTTGAGACATTAATGCCGTTGCTTTCTCCCAAAAGGCCGGTGGAGTTCCCTGCTACCCAGACATATCTTTGACCATCATAGTACTGGACTTCAACAGAAACCGCAAAATTTCCCGAAAGTCCCTCTTCATCTCCCGAGGTGGCACGAATATTATGATCGAATTTTGTCTGATCCAGATTTACCGTGTCGATACTCCAGAGGCCGGGCAGAGCACTGCCGCTGGATGCCAGGCCTTCGACTGAACCGACCCAGAAAAGGGAATCGATATCATTGAACAGAAGAGATGTCATGGTTGTGTCGATGATAGTCTCCTCTTGCGCGTCACTTACTTCAACAGGAATCCAGGTCGCATTCAAACGATTATATCTTTGCAGCCCGTTGCGGCTTGCCAGCCAGATGGTAAAATCGGTATAGATCAGATCATTGACCGTCTCACCAACAAATGTTGTTGTCCAGGTCTGACCGAAATCCTGTGAGAGCAGGACGGCGAGGCCGCCCTGGCCGTCATACGGCCGCGTAGCCATAGCCCATTCGTAAATTGTATCAACCACATCACCTTCTTCTTCCTCCCAGAAGTTAGCGCCCACAGCCTCAACCGCCAATCCCGCGTTCTCGATGCCATCAAACCTGAATAACTCGGCATTCATAACAGCACCATCGAAGGGGCATGGAATCTCCAATTTCCACAGGCCTCCCGCGCTCCCGGCGAGGACATATAATGTATCATCACCGGTGCAGGGCTCCTGGTCCGATAGTGAATAAAAACTCGCCAGTGAAAGAATCTGGTTAAACGATGAATCCGGAGAGGTTTCGGCCGCATTCAGGGTGATCTTCTCCCAGGTCTGACTATCATCCTGCGAACGGATCAATCCGCCCTCGGTACAGGCGGCCCAGATTGACCTGCTGCCATTATCGTCCAGAGTGATTAAAATATCCTCGACTTTTTTACCTGCGCCCACAGCTTCAACAGGCAGGCTCTGTATCCAGGTTTCTCCAAAATCCGCAGAATACGCAAAGCCCTGACTTTCGCTAAAATCAGGATCGTATCCGGCGCAGATCACGAAATCTCCGCGTGCGGCCGAAGCGCTGGTGTAATCCGCGGTAAGGCCGTCGGACTCGAAATAGGAGCCGTAGCTTACGCCATTATTCTCGGAGCGGCTGAGCCCCAGATCAGTGGCAACCCAGAGGTAATCATCCTGAACAGCAAAATCAATAATATTATTGGAGGCCAGTTTTCCGGGAATGTCTATGAACTGAAACTGGTTCATACCCGCGGCCGATCCCGCCCAGACTACAACCGTGTCCTCATAATTGCCATCTATATGGACGGAGAAGAACCTGTTGTTGAAATAGCTGAAGGTGCTGTCGAGAAAGTCCTGCTCCGCCAATGTGTCCGGGTAGAGATTTTCCCAGGTCAGACCGTCATCGGTACTGTAAATCAAACCGCCATAAAAGCAGGCTGCATATACTACCGAATCAAGTACATCCAGATCATAACAAAGCATACCCGGGCTGGAAGCCTGAAAAGGCGTATAAGTCTGAAAATTATCCCCGAAGTTCGAGGTAACACTGAAGCCCTCGCCCACCGGCACCGATACCCCTTGAGACACAATAGAGCTGGAATTGGCAACCCACAGCTGGCCGCTGCCATAGGCCATAGCCGAAATTTCGTCGGTCAGAAGACCATTGGTGGAATCGTAGGAGCGCCAGTCCATACCGCCGTTGTCGGTTCCGGAAAGGCCCTTGCTGGTTCCGATCCAGACATAAGTGCCGTCATAAACCACATCAACTCCGCTATTTGCCAGCAGCTTAATTATCGGATCGTCCAAAAAAGAAAGCGGGATAGAATTCGCGCTTCCGGCAAATATCAGAATCAATATCATAAAAAAGTAGAATCGCTTCATTAAGCCTCCTCAAATAAAAAAATACCGAACAGAACGAGGTTCGGTATGTATATGAAAGGTCTTATCATCAAGTTGTATAAAGGCAATATTAAAATTCTAACTGTAGAAATCTTACAATAAAAACCTCCAGGGGCGGAAATTAGGAATATTTAAGATAAAGTCAAGTTATTTCAAAGCTTACTGATCAAAAAGCCCCATCTCAAATTCCGGGTCGAGACTTTAAGTGATCTCTTTCCAAAATATCTCAATAAACTCTGCAAAATCAGCCCTCCCGCCACTATAACCTCTGCACGAGAAGGCTCAAAGGTTATAACCCCCTTGCGTTCCGAAAGTTTCATTGCCGCCAGGTCATTTATCAATGCGTCCAAGCGGCTGAGCCTTAGTGGTTTACCATGAATCCTGTCTGGATCGTAATTCGGCGGTTTCGATTCGAGCAGCTTATATGCGGAAATTGTTCCGCCTGTACCGATCAGGTCGAAATCCTCGATTTCAAAACCTGCCAGCCTGTCTCGAAAATATTCTGACAATTCGAGGGAGGCTTTTCTGAGTGTTTCGGCTGGGCTCTTACGATTGGCGCCGTATTTTTCGGTGATTTCTACCGCTCCAACCGGAAAGCTGACAGCCTTTTTCACTTCTTCTTCATGAGCCATGACAAATTCGCTCGAGGCGCCGCCAATATCGAACATTATCCTGTTGGGCTTGATTCCTTTTATTCCCGTAATGGCCCCGAGATATGTGAGTTCTGCTTCACGCCTGCCAGAAATCACCTCAACTTTGATCCCGGTTTTGTTTTCGATTCTCTCAACTACTTCGGCTCTATTTTTAGCACTTCTGATAGCTTGTGTGGCTACCGCATATATGTGTTCTGCGCCATGCTGATACGCTTTTTTCTTGAAGGATTTAATGTCCCGGATTGCCCTGTTGAGATTCTTATCAGATATAATTCCGGATTTTTTAAGTCCGAATGCCAGACGTGGTGTTCTGCTGTCCTGTAGCAGGGGCTTTATTCTTCCATCTTTATAGATTTTTGCAACCAGCAGCAGGATCGTGTTCGATCCGATGTCTATGGAAGATAATGTCTTCATATAACAAGGGCGGTTTTCTCGAATCCAAGGCCCACAGTAAGGCCCCGATAAAAATATCCTTCCTCTATAAACGGCAGCCAGATCAACTGCTTATCGTCATATTCGAGGTACAGCCTCCAGAGCGAGTCTAAGTCCAGATGTTCCAGGTTATCCTTACCCGCCAGCAAATAAGGCAGCGCCATTTTCCAGGCCCGCTCCGAATCGATACAAGCCGCCACAAAATTATAATCGGATTCGTCCAGCCTGTCAAAGTCAATTTCATCGACCGCCCTTGAAAGTGATAGTGCGAGACGCGCCGCACGCTTGAGATTCGAAATCTCGAAGGCCGGTATAAAAATAGTATCCGAATCAAAAACAAGGGCCTTTTTTATTATTCCGGCCTGATCCGAATTTCTGAGGCGGAACATCCAGAACGGAAAGAGCCTGTTATGTTTGTGATCTCCCCGGGCCAGATTTATTTGAAGCGCTTTATATTTCTCCCCTTCCGAGCAGTACATATGCCCGCAGTTCCCGCAAATAAACATCTCGCCACTTCTCTGACGCGGGAGGTCAAAACCGCAATGATCGCACCTATGCGCGACCATTTTATACTCAGTCCCCTTTACGTCGGTTTCAAGCTCAAGATCCCGGCAGGCGAACATCCCTTCTTCCACGCACACTGCCCGTTTAGCGACGCAATCTACGATGCCGTAGTATGGTTTGGAATCCAGGCTGAAATTTATGATCCATACCGGAAGATAAACTGCGCTGATACGGGGACATAAAACTTTTGAATAATTGATTGCGGTGTCCTGCAGCGCAAATCTCTCGTAGCCCTCGATCGCCTTTTCATATCTTTGCAGGGCGTAGTTTAAATCATGTTTTATCGCGACGAATTTTCTGTCCCCGATCCGGCCAGAAGTCAGAGGAAGGAGTCTCATTACCGACGTTCTTACTCCCAATGATTCGATTCCGAATGCACCGCCGTCGAAAGCCGGGAAGCTCATTTCCCTGTCTTTCAGGGTGGATTCCTGTTCCTCGCTGGTGTAGCGGTATTCCTGGCCATCCTCAGAGGCCGCAATATGCTCAATGATCTTCTTCCTGAAATTATAGACTTTGCCTGTCACACGATAGAACGGCAGGTATACTTTTTCGATCTCCCCTTTGCGGCCCATGAGGGGTAGTCCCCTTTTTTTTTGTTCCCTCTCGAGGAAAAATATCGCTTCACGGCGCGGCAAATCGCCTTCGATCAGAAAACTCTCCATGGCAGACCGGGGAATCAGCCTGAGCATAGAGCCGCAGTTACCGCAGGGCGCTATTATCTCATTGCCTTCGAGTTCAACCGGTCCCCCGCAGAAAGTGCACACATGGGCGATCGTTGTCTTTGAGGACTGTCCCATTCCTATTCAATCTTCTCGCCGCATTCAGTGCAGAACTTGGTCCCCGGAGGATTCTCCTTGCCGCAGTTCGAGCACTTGATCTTTTCCTCTTTATCCAGCTCGTGCCCGCAGAAAGGACAGTATTTTGCATCCGTGATGACTTCTCTGGAACAATTAGAACAACGGCGCTCGACCGCTATCTGATAACCGCACTTGTAGCAATACCTCGATTCAGCCGGTGTGTCTATTCCGCATTTGGGACAGGTGATGGTGGGGATTGACTCCGGCCTCAGATCGGTCTGCTCCGGAGCGAAGGCTTTGGACAGAAATCCCGGCGCCAGCATCGCAATTCCGGCGCCCAGTCCCAGCCCTGCTCCCGCCTCAGCCGGGGAAGTTCCCTCGCCCCCTCCCCCGAACGCCTTGGCCATGCTGAATTTGAGGTAGTCGTCCAGATTACCCACCGCCTCCATACCGGCCTTTTCATCGATCCGTTTCTGAACCTCGGGCGGAGGTGTTATCGATGAGATATAAAAGTCCAGGAGCTCCAGTCCATACTTGGAGAATTCCACCGCGATAATCTCCTTGGCCATTTTTGCGAATTCAGTGTACTGCTTTGGTAAATCAAGAATAGTGTCCAGCTTCTCGCCGAATAGGTCATTCAGGCGCGCGATTACAATATCCCTCAGGAAGGATTGAATCTGCTCGGTTGAGAAAAGCGCCTGGCGTCCGACCACGGAGTTCAGAAAGACCAGAGGCTCGACTATCCTCATGGTGTAGGCGCCATATCCGCGCAGACGAATCAGGCCCAGCTCCCTGTCACGGAATGCGACCGGATCCTTGGTGCCCCATTTGAGGTCGGTAAAAATTTTATGGTTAACGAAATAAACTTCGCATCTGATAATCGACTTGAATCCCCACGGCAGAGATAGGAGACGCGTGAGCACCGGGATATTGAGGGTGGTCAATGTATGCCGTCCCGGCCCCAGGGCATCGGTCGCTTTTCCGCTTTTGAAGAATACCGCCGACTGGCTGTCGCGCACCACAACCTGCGCCCCCAGCTTGATATCCAGTGTACCTTTTTCGGGGATACGATGGATCATCTCATCCGAACCCTGATCCATCCATTCAATAATCTCAAGGGCAATACCCATGCTTCCTCCTGATTTTAGACTATTTTTATTATTATCGTCAGGCTCTGCAATGGGTTGAGGCTGGCTGCGGGAATAGACAGAAAATATCTAACCCTATGGCTGTGTTGTGCTTAGCGAATCCATACACGGTCGATGAAGGCGCTGTCGAGAACGTAGATTTCATTATCCAAAAGGCCTACACCTGGAGCATAATACTCATAATATTGAGTGGTGTCCGAATTTTCATCGATATCATAATAATGGATGCGGGCCACATCGCCGAAGCTCCCGGCCGGCACGGTCTTATCCACAAAACCTTCAAAAACCAGGGTTCCGGTAATACTGAAAGTATAGGCTGTCCCGCCCTGTTCATAAAAGGCATCCGAGGCATAATCATATTCCTCGCCGACATTCATATTTAGCGGAATCCTGAGGGGCGGGTCGAAATAGGGCCGAATTGTGTCACTTTCAAAGCCATAAGTCAGCATGTGGACATAAAAGCCGGCCGAATCGCCATCCTCAACTATTCTCCAGGCTTCTGAAGTGCTGCCGTTTTCGAGCACACGTATGCAATTTACGCCGTTAACAGCAGTATCGCCGTCTATCTCCCGCACTATCTTTTCGGATTCCCACTTTGTATAGTACCAGGTATCGCCGTCGCTGGCCGGGAAGTAGGCGGAATTGAATTCGGGGTTGTTCTCCGGGCCGTTGCTGGATGAACAGGCGACCAGCAATACAGCGGCTAAAAGAAACAGGGCTTTTTTCATATATATCTCCCTTCATAATGTTCGGACAATCGCTTTAAACAATTTAAACACAAATATACCGCTGAGTTCGGATTAATCAACGCATTTATTTTAAGCCAGCGCGGGGCAATATTGTATGAAGATTTCGGGGAATTTGGCCTCTCATAAAAATTGCTTGATTTTTGGGGGCTGTAGCTATATCCTGCCTGTTCACATGGCTGCGTTTTTTTGAAGCCGGAGAGATGTCCGAGCTGGCTTAAGGAGCACGCCTGGAAAGCGTGTGGGCCGTAAGGCCTCCTGGGTTCGAATCCCAGTCTCTCCGCTTTTGTGGTATATTCCGGGCACATCCTTTACAGTTCATTCCGGGCAGATGGTTTACACTTTTTATATACATATTTTATATTAGCTTGTCCAGTTTTATCCCAAAGGGGTCCTCCTTAGGGG
>Ga0209205_1000007_pt1 | contig 143630 bp, 122 predicted proteins | sample ZodSprso05mmetaG_FD_184133 | JGI IMG/M metagenome (GOLD analysis project Ga0209205, IMG submission 184133) | Hot spring sediment microbial communities from Zodletone spring, Oklahoma to study Microbial Dark Matter (Phase II) - Zodletone Spring... ... | reverse complement strand
ATTTTTAAATATGCCCGAAAGTCATGATTCATAAAGAATATCTATATAAATCACTTGACTTTTTCGGGCATTTTTTTATTATAAAATCTTTGATTTTCTGCGTAATAAGCATAGATGGCGGAAATGAAATATCATATGCATATTGTGATAAAAAGCACAAACAGATCAATTCAAAAAAGCAAATCAATGTCTAATCGTATATACTTTTTTTGAGAGGAAGAGATAGGAGTAGAGGATGGACGTACAGGACATTAAAGGCGATCAAGTCTCCTGCGATCTTCTGGTAGTCGGCGGCGGAATTGCCGGAATCACCACTGCGCTTGAAGCGAGCGAGGTTGGTAGGAAAGCTGTCCTGATTGAAAAGACCCCCATGCTCGGCGGAAGAGTTCTGAGAACTAATCTTTATTTCCCTAAGATGTGTCCGCCCGGATGCGGGATTGAAATCAATCTGAAAAGGATACGCCAGAACGAAAACATTACTGTTTCCACCCTTACGGAAGTTGAATCGATCTCGGGTAGTCCCGGTAATTATGAAATTACGCTTAAGATTAATCCCCGCTTTGTAAATGAGAAATGCACCGCTTGCGATGAATGCGCCAAGGTCTGCGAAGTAATGCGCAAGAATGAGCTCAATTTTGGACTGGATGAAACCACGGCAATCTATCTCCCCCATAAGCTAGCCTTTCCTTACCGCTATGTAATCGATCCGGAATATGTCGATGATGAGCGCATGAAGAAGTGTGTTGAGGCCTGCGAATATGGCGCTATCGAGCTGGATATGCAGCCTCGAACTGTTAAAGTCAAAACAGGCGCGATTATCTGGGCCACCGGCTGGGAGCCATATGATGCAACCAAAATTGACAACCTGGGCTTCGGGCAATATCCGAATGTGGTTACCAACGTAATCATGGAAAGACTGGCATCAGTTGACGGCCCCACTCACGGAGAAATCAAACGGCCCTCGGACGGAAATGCGCCCAAGAGCGTAGGTTTTGTCCAGTGCGCGGGCTCCCGAGACGAGAATCATCTGCCCTACTGCTCAGCAATCTGCTGCATGGCCTCGATGAAGCAGGCGCAGTATATCAGGCGGCAGCATCCGGACACAGAAATTCATATTTTCTACATAGATGTTCGTTCCCCGGGACGCTGGGAAGATTTCTATATGAACGCACAGGAAGATGAGAAGATACATTTCCATCGCGGCAAAGTCGCGCGGATCACAGAAGAAGACGGAACCGGGAACCTTGTTCTGGAGGCAGAAAATACGCTAACAGGCGAGATGACCAGGACCACAGTTGAGATGGCGATTCTGGCGACCGGTATGGTGCCGACCACAAAGAGCTCGCCGCCCCCTGTTGATGTGAGGCTGGATGAATTCGGGTATATCGATCAGGATGATGATTCCGGCATTATCGGTTGCGGCAACGTGATGAGGCCATTGGAGGTTTCCGCTACAATTCAGGACGCTACGGGAGCCGCCCTCAAGGGCATTATAGCCGCGAAAGGAGGGACCAAGTAATGGATACAAAAGTTGGAGTATTTATCTGCGAAGGCTGCGACATCGCGAAATCCCTCGATATAGACAAGCTCAAAGAGCATGCCACCGGTGAATGCAAGGCTGCACATTGTGCCTCGCACAGGGCTTACTGCTCTCCCGAAGGCGTACAGGAAATAAAGGATGCTATCTCTGCCAACGAGCTGAACCGTGTAAGCATTGCGGCCTGTTCAGGCAGAGTTTTCGCCGACCTGTTCCAGTTCGGGCATGACATCCTGGTCGACCGCGCCAATCTGCGTGAACATGTGGCCTGGTGTCATGAACCGAATGATGAAGATACCCAGATGCTGGGCGAAGATTATATCGCCATGAGCTGTGCCAAGCTTTCTAATTCGGCCCCGCCTGATGAAAAGACACTGGAAATCAGCAAGGACATACTGATTATCGGCGGCGGAGTAACCGGCATGCAGGCGGCTTTGAATGTTGCCAATGCGGATTATAAGGCGATATTGATCGAAAAGGAGAATGAGCTGGGCGGATGGTCGCGGAAATTCCATAAGCTCTTTCCCAAGAAGGCTCCCTATAAGGATCTTGAAGACCCAAATCATGAGGCAATGATCCAGCAAATCGAAAATAATCCCAATATCACTGTCCGCAAATCAACAAAGATCAAGAGAACCAAAGGTCAGCCGGGTGAATTTGATGTTACCCTGCAAAATGGCAGCGGTGAAGAAAACATACGGGTTGGAGCGATTATCCAGGCTACCGGATGGCGCCAGTATCCTACCAAGAAGCTGGAATACCTGGGATATGGCAAATCCCCGAATATCGTGACCAATATCGAGATGGAAGAGATGGCCAAATCGGGCAAGATCGAGCTTCCCACCGGCGGCGAGCCTAAATCTGTGGCCTTCATCCAGTGCGCCGGCTCGCGAGACAAGGATTATATCCCCTATTGCTCCGCGGTCTGCTGCAGGGTATCGCTGAAACAGGCCAAGTATATTCGCGAGCAGTATCCCGACTGCAAGATATATATCATCTACAAGGATATCCGCTCGCCCCAGCAGTACGAGCTCTTTTATATGCAGGCCCAGGCCGACGACGGTATTTTCCTGACCAAGGGTGAAATCGAGAATGTTGCAGCGGATAACGGCAAAATTAAGATCGATGTGAGCGAGACTCTTCTGGGCGAGGATATCCAGATTGAAACTGATATGGTGGTACTGGCCTCCGGTATGGTCTCCACCAATAAGGTCGGCAACAAATTTGTCGATATCGGCCCGATGGAAAAAGAACTTTTGATCGGCGGATCTGAGGATGAGAAGGATGAGGACGAAGAGCCGAAATCCGAGGAAGCCAAAGAATTCCTGGAAGGCGGAAAGAAAGCGGCCGCTGGAGCCGAAGCGGGACCTGAGATACTGAACCTTGCATATCGCCAGGGAACCGATCTTCCATCACTGAAATACGGTTTCCCGGATTCACACTTTATCTGCTTCCCCTATGAGACCAGAAGGACGGGTATCTATGCCGCCGGGCCGGTTCGTGCTCCCATGGATATCGCCACCTCGATGAATGACGCCTACGGCGCGGCTCTCAAGGCTATTCAGTCGGTAGAGGCTGTTTCGGTCGGTAAAGCGGTTCATCCCAGGGCGGGCGACCTCTCCGAGTTTGACTTCTTCATGCAGAGATGTACACAGTGCAAGCGCTGTACCGAGGAATGTCCCTTTGGAACATTGGACGAGGACGAGAAAGGAACTCCGCTTCTGAATCCGAACCGCTGCAGGCGATGCGGTATCTGTCTGGGCGCATGCCCGGAAAGGATCATCACCTTCAAGAATTACAACATAGTCATGCACTCCAAGATGATTGGTTCTATCTCGATGCCGGATGAATTCGATGAGAAGCCCCGGATTCTGGTCTTTATCTGCGAAAACGATGCCATGCCGGCATTGGATATGGTCGGCCAGATGAGGATGAAATACAGCCCCTTTGTGCGCTTCATACCGGTACGCTGTATCGGCTCAACCAATGTGATCTGGCTCAACGACGCTCTTTCCAAGGGCTTTGACGGGATCATGCTTCTGGGCTGCAAGAAGGGTGATGATTACCAGTGTCACTTTGTCAAGGGTTCCCAGCTTGCTGCAACCCGTATGACGAACGTGCAGGACAAGCTGAAACAACTGGCGCTGGAATCCGAAAGAGTTGAGATTCATGAGATTCAGATAGATGATTATGACAAGATTCCCAAACTGATTGATGACTTTGTGGAAGAGATTGAGACGATGGGATACAACCCCTTCAAGGGGATGTAATCGTCTGATTTGCAGGAAGTTTTGAAAATATAAAAAAGACCTGATTCCAGGAGAAAAGAGGTGGATTTCGCTTGACAAAGCTTGTGAATTATTTATCTTGGCGCAGTTTGTGAAAAAAATAATTTGCGTGCCAGATCGAGCGCCTGGGCAGAACAGAAGCAAGTAAATCTATAAACTATAAACTAAAGAACAGGAATCAGTTATGGCAGATTCAACAGTAATAAAACCGCACGGTGCAGATGAGCTCAAGATCCTGCTCCTGGAGGGCAAGGAGAAGGAAGAGGAGCTGAAGAAGGCTGAGAAATTGCCAAAGGTAATTATGAGCTCCCGGGAAACCGGCGACCTGATTATGATGGGCATCGGTGGTTTTACCCCCCTGGAAGGATTCATGGGTCACGACGACTGGAAAGGCGTCTGTCAGGATATGAAGATGACCGAGGGAATTTTCTGGCCCATTCCGGTGACCCTATCATATGACGAGAAAATTGATCCGGGCAAGGAAATCGCATTGATTTCAGGCGAGACCAAGGAAATCATGGCTACCATGACGGTCACCGAATCTTACAAGATCGACAAGAATTTCGAGTGCCAGCATGTCTTCTCCACCACCGATGATGAGCATCCGGGTGTCCAGATGGTCAATGCGCAGAAGGAATACAATATTGCCGGTCCGGTGAAGGTTCTTTCGGAAAGCTATTTCCCCACCGATTTTGGTGAAATCTACATGCGTCCGTCAGAGAGCCGCAGGATTTTTGAAGAGCGCGGATGGAGGACAGTGGCTGCCTTGCAGCTTCGTAATCCCATGCACCGCTCGCATGAATATCTGGCCAAGATAGCGGTTGAAGTCTCTGATGGCATCTTCATTCACCAGCTGGTCGGCAAGCTGAAACCCGGCGATATTCCGGCCGACGTGCGCGTGAAATGCATCAACACCCTGGTGGAAAACTACTTCGACAAGAGTCGCGTGGTCACGGGCGGATATCCTCTGGATATGCGTTATGCCGGGCCTCGTGAAGGGCTCCTGCATGCGGTCTTCCGGCAGAATTTCGGCTGTACGCATATGATCATAGGCCGCGATCATGCCGGCGTGGGCGATTATTATGGACCCTTCGATGCCCAGAAGATTTTCCACGAGCTATGGGATGGCGCTCTGGAGTGCAAGATGCTTCCGATCGACTGGACTTTCTGGTGCTACAAATGCGGCGGCATGGCTTCCATGAAGACCTGCCCGCACGGCAAGGAAGACAGGCTCTTGCTCTCGGGTACTATGCTGCGCAAGGCGCTTTCTGAGGGCGGAGAGGTTCCGGCGGAATTCAGCCGTACGGAAGTTCTGGCTCTCCTGCGCGAGTATTATGCCAGCCTTAAAGACGAGGATAGAGTTGAGGTCAAGCTGCACGGCGCAGCCACCGGCGATGTAAAGAAAGACAAGAAATAAATTAAATCACGGTGTCTCGTTAGAAGATGGCAGAGACACATTACAGTTCATTAAGGAGGACTTAATGCCAAGCTATGTAATCCCTGAAAAGTGCGACGGATGTAAGGCACTTGATAAGACAGCTTGTCAGCATATCTGCCCGAATGACCTGATGGTGCTTAACAAAGACATCATGAAGGCCTATAATCGGGAGCCAGAGATGTGCTGGGAGTGCTACAATTGCGTTAAGATCTGCCCCACGCAGGCGATCGAGGTACGCGGTTACGCCGATTTCGTACCGATGGGCGCAACTGTTACTCCAATGAGAAGCTCAGATTCCATCCTCTGGACAGTGAAGTTCAGAAATGGCATGCTGAAGCGTTTCAAATTCCCGATCAGGACAACCTCTGAGGGCACCGCTGAGCCTGAAGGCGGTTATTCAACCGAGCCTGATCTCAACAGCGAAGTTTTATTCACCGAGCCTGACTCTATAGGCATGGATCAAATGTGGACCAAGTAAACAAAGGATAGGAAAAAGATGGCAGATTTCGAAACCAAAGAAATTACCACGGATGTGCTGATCCTGGGTGGCGGCATGGCCGCTTCTGGTGCTGCCGTTGAGGCCGCCTACTGGGCAAAGAAGAATGGCCTCCAGGTCGCTCTGGTGGATAAAGCAGCTATGGACCGCAGCGGCGCTGTCGCTATGGGCCTGTCCGCTATCAACCAGTATGTCGGCCTGAAAGACGGTCAGAATACCGTTAAGGATTATGTCGATTATGTTAAGAATGACCTGATGGGTATTGCTCGTGACGACCTGGTCGCCTCGATCGCCCGTCATGTCGACTCAACAGTTCATCTGTTTGAGAAATGGGGACTCCCGATCTGGAAAGACGAAGAAGGCGCCTATGTTCATGAAGGACGCTGGCAGCTCATGATCAATGGTGAGTCCTACAAGGTTATCGTGGCCGAGGCCGCCAAAAATGCTGTCGGCACCGATAATATCTATGAGCGTGTGTTTATTACCGAGCCGCTGGTTGCCGATGGCAGATGTGTCGGCGCGGTTGGCTTCTCGGTTCGTGAAAACATATTCTACGTTTTCAAAGCTAAAGCAGTCCTGGCCGCGATGGGCGGCGCAGTTCACGTCTTCAAGCCGCGTTCAGCCGGTGAGGGCCTGGGACGCGCCTGGTATCCGCCGTGGAACTCCGGTTCCTCCGCCTACTTCACGCTGAAGGCCGGCGCTGAGATGACCTGCCAGGAAGTCCGTTTCATCCCGGTACGTTTCAAGGATGCTTACGGCCCGGTGGGCGCATGGTTCCTGCTCTTCAAGAGCCGTGCCACCAACGCCCAGGGTGAAGCCTACATGGAAACCCGCAGGGATGAACTGGAGAAATGGAAACCCTACGGTCTGGTTAAGCCGATCCCGGCCAACCTGCGCAACTGGCTCATGATGCTCGACGTTATGGAAGGCAAGGGCCCGATCTATATGCGCACCGAGGAAGCGATCCAGAATATTGCCAAATCAGAAGGCGACGAGAAGGCCGCCAAGAAGAAACTGAAAGAGCTCGAAGCGGAAGCCTGGGAAGACTTCCTCGACATGACAATCTCACAGGCTATCCTCTGGGCTGCCACAAACACCGCTCCGGAAGAGAAGCCCTCAGAGATCGCCGCAGCCGAGCCCTACTTCATCGGCTCACACTCCGGCGCCTCCGGTGCCTGGGTTTCTGGTCCGGCCGATATCGCCCCCGAAGAATATCAGTGGGGTTATACCAACATGTCAACCGTGAAGGGTCTCTTCTGTGCTGGCGACGCCTCCGGCGCCTCCTCGCACAAGTTCTCCTCCGGATCGCATGCTGAAGGCCGTATCGCCGCTAAAGCAGCCTGCAGATTCGCACTCGATAATGCAGATATTCCTGAAGTTGATGCTGGCAAAATCGAAGAGATGAAGAAGACTATTCTGGCTCCGCTGGATAAGTTTGCTCAGAACAGCAAAGACTCATCCGATCCCGACATCAACCCGGCCTATATGAAGCCGAAGATGTTCATGTTCCGTCTGCAGAAGATTATGGACGAGTATGCCGGCGGTGTTACCGCTCAGTTCTCGACCTCCAAGGCCCAGCTCGAGAAGGGTCTGGAGCTCCTCACCTTCCTGAAGGAAGATGCCGAGCACCTGGCTGCAGAGGATCTGCACGAACTGATGCGTTGCTGGGAGAATGTCCACCGTATGTGGCAGGCTGAAGCGCATGTGCGCACAATCCTCGCCCGTGAAGAAACCCGCTGGCCGGGTTACTACTTCCGTTCCGATACTCCTCAGATGAAAGAGGACTGGGAAGTCTTCGTCAACTGCGTGTGGCACCCTGACAGCGGCGAATGGGAAATGAAGAAGGTTCCGATCAAGCGTCTGTTTGAATAAAAGACAACTCGCTTAGACTTCTTTGATAGAATAATCCTCCGGGAGAAACACTCCCGGGGGATTTCTAATTAAAGACAATCTAAGATGCAATTAATATTTGGATACAGTGCGTATAAAGGTGATGTTGATGACCGAAGAAAAAGCAGTCGATAAGACAGTCTGCCCGCATTGCGGGCACAAGATGAAGAAGTGGAAAGTCCCTCCCGAATCCACGTGGACCAATGAATACCATTGGATCTGTTTCAATGACGATTGCCCCTATTACAGAAAGGGCTGGAAGTGGATGGAGGAAAAGTACGAACAGCGGGCTTCCTACCGTCACAGCTATAATCCTGAAACCGGTCAGACCGGGCCGATTCCCGTCTGGTCGCCGAATGCTTTAAAAAGCGGAATATTGGAAGAGGATGAGGATGGCACAGAGAGAAATTCAGAAACTTAAAGAGACCATACTTAAAGAATACCCCCGCTTGAAAAAGGATGACAAATTCAAATTCGCATGTCACTCCGGAGTATCGTGCTTCAATGAATGCTGCGGTGATGTGAATATTTTCCTTACACCTTATGATGTGCTCAGGCTCAAGAATACCCTGGGAATATCGTCACAGGAATTTCTGGACAAGTACACTATCCTTCCGATCGATCAGAACCAGAGATTACCGGTGGTGCTGCTCAAGATGCAGGATAATGAGAAGAAGACCTGCTATTTTGTATCGAAAGAAGGATGTACAGTTTATGAAAACCGTCCCTGGGCCTGTAGAATGTATCCCCTGGGTCTGGCCTCACCCGGCGAACTGGCCGCAAATCTGAATGAAGAATTTTATTTCATTCTGAAGGAATCTGTCTGCAAGGGATTCAATGAGAACAGGGAGTGGACGGTTCGGGAATGGATCGAGGACCAGGGTATAGCGGAATATGATAAATTCGGCGAGATGTATAAGCAGATATACACGCACCCATATCTCGAGAAAGCTCCTGAGCTGACTCCCCAGAAAATCGATATGTTTTTCCTGGCCTGTTATAATCTCGACAAGTTCAGGGATTTCATCCTCCACAGCACTTTCCTGCAGAAATTCGATGTCGAGGATGATCTTCTGGAAAAAATCAAGACCGATGATGAAGAGCTGTTAAAATTCGGCTTCCGGTGGGTCAGGTTTGCGCTTTTTGGCGAAAAAACCATCGATATTAAGGATGACGTCAAAGCTATGGCCGAAAAGAAACTCGAGGAGAAGCGCAGGAAGACAGCCAAATAAAAAATTATTCCCGCATTTTTAAAGCAGCTCCATGACTGAAGCTGCTTTTTTATTTATGCTATTCATCTCAGTTTTATTTCGGAAAGGCCCTGTTCGAGGCGGGGCATCTCCTCGCTCTCCGAATATATCAGCGGGGTGGCATCCCTTTTTTCCCTGAGGTTATGCTCGATCACACCTCCCTCTCCCCCGGTTGGAATATTCCCGGATGCTGCGGCCAGAAGGATAAGTCCAAGCACAACACATCCGGCCGAGAACTTAACGATCTTCTTAAATCTTTCCAAAGAGGATTCCTCCAAACGCCAGATAGGCCGCAAATAAAGTCAGCACAAGGTTAAAACTCTGTCCGCAGATATACAAAAGAATCGGTTTGCCTCCCACAAGCTGACTTCCAAGATCTCGGAAATTTGACTCCAGGCCGATCGATACGAAGGCGATGCAGAACAGCCATCCGCGAATGGTCTTTGTTGATGCGCTAATAATTTCTGATTCAATATAATTCGAGCCGTAAATCGGTATGAGTACGAAGGAAAATACGATGGATGCTCCAATAAATCCCACAATGAATTTTGGGAAGCGGTACCAGATTTCCATGGCATTGGCACGGGGAGCATCGGCGGTGCGCTCGATTCTGAAGGCCCAATATACTGCCACAACGAAAGCAACCACGCCGATCAGAATATTCTGAATCATTTTGACCACCGCGGCGATTTTCTCGGCTTCCGCGCCCAGCATCGATCCGGCCGCCACAACCGCCCCGGTAGCGTCGATAGTACCGCCCATCCAGGCTGCACCGACAGCAGTTTTCATGCCCACCATCTTGATTGCAATCGGCATGAAAATCATCATCAGGACTGTGAATATCAGGGTCATCCCTACCGCCAGGGTGAGTTCATCCTTTTTGGCCTTGCAGGCGGCCGCTGTTGCAATTGCCGCCGACACACCGCAGACCGAGGTTGCCGCGGCAATGATTATCACCAGGGTCTTGGAAGCCATATTAAGAATTCGGGTGCCGAACAGGAACATGAAAATTATCACAGTCGGAGTTACCAGCCAGGCGACAAAAAGTCCTGGCGCGCCCAGAGCCAGAATTTTGCCAAAAAGAATTTCCGCGCCCAGAAGGACGAGCCCGGTTTTTATAAACATCTCAGTCCGCGCCCCGGTTAAGAGCCACCAGGGAGTGCCAATCGTATTGGAGATCAGGAGACCCAGGAGCAGTGCCCAGAAGGCATACCCCAGACCATAGGCCTTGATCACATTTTGATCGGAAAACGTATAGGCTATTATGGCCAGCACAAAAATCACGACATACCCGGCCAGGTATTCAAACGGATTATGTCCCATCGCCTTCACGCCGATTGCAGTCATGAGGCCCAGCGAGACCATCAGGAAAAGCAGTTTCAGAATTATATTGCTTTTAGCCACAGGCGGGCTGTGGTAAAGCTGGTCGATTGCCGACTTGTATTCAGGATCTGAAGAGAATTTCTGCATCTCACGCATCTGGCTCGCAGTCATCAAGCCCTTGTAAATCAGGACCCCTTGTTTTTCATCGTATTTAAGATGTTTTGAAAGCGGGCCCTCGATATTAAGATCGGCAGGCTTATTTTCGAGCGGGTAAACACGTTCATAGCTCTCGAACTGGTTTAGAGGATTTTTAACCCATTCCCCGAGTTTGGGAGCCTTGCCGGTAAAATGCAGAAGGGCAACTATGATTATAGCTGCACCGAACCATACCGCCCACCAATCCTCGCTTCTAATAAGTGATCTTAATCCGGAATTATTGCTCATCCATACCTCCCTTAAAAAGCAGGATTCCGGTATTAAGATATATATATTTAACCTAATAAATCAAATTGTTTTTGAGCGGTATGGTGTGGAGTTTCAGACTAACAGAGTTCCGCCAGTTGCTCAGAACCGGCGGATTGTGAATCGCGCAATTGGCGGACGGCAGGTCTGAGGACCTGCTGCAACAGGAAAGTAGCCGGCAGGAAAGGATCCCCGTCAAGAGCCGGATCTACGACCTGCCGGCACATAGCTTCGACCGCTTACATATAGTGCCGCCGGGAACCCACTCCGGGCGGGGTGATGTCGAATCCCCCATAGATTTAATCTACATGATCTTTTGGAGGCCCTTTTCCATTGCATCCAAGGTCACTTCCAAAATCTCTTTTGTATGCGAAATGGTCAGAAATCCGACTTCATAGCCCGAGGGAGCGAAATAGAAGCCCTGTTCCAGCATGGCATGGAAGAACTTGGCATAGAGTTTTATTGATTCTGGAGTGATTTGCTTGCCTTGAGTAGGAAGATCGCCTTCGGCAAATGAAAACCAGAAGATCGAACCTTTCCTGGCAATATTCATAGGATAGCCGTTCTTCGTTATGATTTCCCTTATATTATCTTCCCAGAATTTCCCAATTTCCTCCAGATATTTCCATGAATCATATTCGATTAGATAAGACAACACGGCAATACCTGAAGACATTGCAAGCGGATTGCCAGACAAGGTCCCAGCCTGATAAACCGGTCCGAGCGGGGCAATCTTCTCCATGATCTCCCGTTTCGCTCCGAATGCTCCTACCGGAAGCCCGCCGCCGATGACCTTTCCAAAGGTCACTATATCCGGATCGATGCAATACATTTCTGTCGCCCCGCCTTTGCCGACACGGAATCCGGTGATAACCTCATCGACAACCAGAAGCGCATTATGCTTATGTGCTTTCTGCTGGAGGTGATGCATGAATTCTCGGGACTGTATCAAGAGGCCGTTGTTAGCCGGAATGCCCTCGACAAGAATGCAGGCGATATCATTGCCGTGCTTTTCAAAAAGCTGATCCAGCTTATCGGTATCATCCAGTGGGATATTATATGTGTTCTGCGCATTTCCTTCTGTCACACCTGCGGATGCGGGAAGGCCCAGAGTGGCGAGACCTGAACCCGCTTCAACCAGGAGATAGTCCACATGACCATGATACCCGCCCTCGAATTTTAAGACACTATCCTTCCCGGTGAAGCCTCGGGCAAGACGGACCGCGGACATGACAGCCTCGGTACCGGAGGATACAAAACGCACCATATCGATCTTCTTAAAATTGGACACTACAATATCCGCGAGCTGAACCTCGACCTCGGTGGGAATTCCGAAACTGGTACCTTTCTCGGCCTGTTTTTTGACAGCCTCCACGACCACCGGATGGGCATGGCCCATAATAGATGCGCCCCATGACTGGCAGTAATCGACATATTTATTACCATCGACATCATATATATATGTGCCCTCGCCGCGCTCCATAAAGATCGGCGTACCGCCCACCTGGCCGAAGGCCCGCACCGGCGAATTTACACCTTTGGGGATGAGACTGCATGCTTTCTCGAATAGTTTTTCCGATTTTTCAATTTTACTCATCGAACCACCTGTTCTTCAATAAATCACGGAGATGGTAAGTCAGTATTATGTCGGCGCCTGCACGGGTGATGGCGGTGAGATTTTCCAGAACGAGCGCCTTCTCATCAGCGAGGCCGGCTTTCACCGCCAGCTTTGCCTGCGAGAATTCACCGGAAACATTATAAGCCGCGACCGGCAGGTCGGTATTCTGTCTGAATAGTGATATTATATCCAGATAGGGCAGGGCCGGCTTGACCATGACAATATCCGCCCCCTCGTCGATATCCAGCCACAGCTCCTTCAAAGCCTCACGGCTGTTGCGGTAATCCATCTGGTAGGTTTTACGGTCGCCGAATGACGGTGCAGAGTCCGCCGCCTCGCGGAACGGGCCATAATAAGCCGAAGCGTATTTGGCGGTGTAAGCCATGATCAGGGTATTAATAAATCCCCTCGAATCCAGCGCCTCCCTGATCGCGCCAACGCGAAAGTCCATCATGTCCGACGGCGCTACAATATCGGCCCCCGCCTCGGCATGCACGACCGCCATTCTGGAAAGAGCATCAAGAGATGCATCGTTGTCAACATAATCATCCTTAATCAACCCGCAATGACCATGGTCGGTGTAAGCACAAAGGCAGATATCGCAGGATATCATCACATCATTCGCAAATTCTGTTCTCAATTTCCGGATAGCTTTCACCACGGGATTCTGCTTCGAGTATGCCATAGTGGCCCTGGAGTCTTTCTTATCGCTCAGACCGAAGAGCATGACATTCTTTATACCAAGCTTGACGTCCTTTTCGATTTGCTTGACGAGTCTATCGGCAGTATGCCTCTCGATACCGGGCATCGATTCTATTTTCTCAATCTTATTTTTTCCGGGGATAACAAAATAGGGCTGGATCATGCCGGGAAGGTTAAGGCGCGTTTCCGCAGTCAAGTCACGGATTAATTGCGCTGACCTCAGCCTTCTGGGACGAATGTTCGAATTATCTTTTAAAGCACCTGCCATAACCACTCCAGATTTGAATTGGGAAGTTCCCAGTCAACCTTATAGCCCGATTTCTTAATCTTTTCCGATGTCCTGGGGCCGATTGATATTATGATACTATTTTCAGGTAAATCTATCTTATCGAATGTGTATTCAGCCGCCAACGGGCTGGTGAAACAATAATATGCAACTTCTCCGGGATTGACATCGGGAAGATTCTCTTTTTTTTCGGGAATCGATTCATAGATTTCGAACCTCCTGACATGCCATCCGGCATCGCCAAGCACTCTTTGGAGATCGTGCCCGGCTTCCCGGGCGCAAGGGAAAAGGGCCTTGCCCTTCCTGTAATCAAGCAGATGGGCGCCCAACCCCGCACCAGTGGAAATATGGGAAACGATAATCTCGGAATCGGGGAAGGCTTCACTGCAGGCCTCCGCGGTTTTCACTCCCACAGTGGCGATTTTTTTATGAGAGTATTTTTCCGGAGCAATATCACTGTCCTCCAGAATCTCCTTGAAGAACTGGACCGCATTGGCGCTGGTTAGAATTATATATTCATAAGCCTCAAATTCCTGCTCGATATCGATCCATTCCTTCTCATCAAAATTTTTTCTTAAGCTCTGGACCGGATATGGAATAAGCTCTATATCCTTTGCGGCGAGCTTTTCACCCAGCTCATCCGTCTTTTCCGAGGGACGGGTGATCAAGAGTTTCCGCGGGAGATCTTTGGAGCGCCCCTTAAAATTCAAAAGATCAGAAATCTCAGTCGATTTAATGTATGCGTAACTTTCTTCAACCAGTTGATCAAAGTCTTCCGAGCTTATCTTAGCACGAAGATATTTTTCGGTTTTATCGGGAAGCAGGTAGGACCAGAAGACCGTCATCACCCAGCCTTCTTCTGCTCTGGTGAGATTCGCTCCCAGGGGGAGATGACATCCGCCGCCGCACAGGAGCAGAAGTCTTCTCTCGGCATCAACGGCCGATTTGGTATCAGCATGATTTATCTTTGCCGCCCTGCTTGCCACATCATAATCTTTGATCCGTGTTTCAACCGCCAATGCACCCTGAGCCGGGGCAGGTACGAATTCATCTCTCTTCAGCACCCGCAGCTCCAGATCGTCAATCTCCACCCCGACTCGCTTGAGCCCGGCGTAAGCGATAATTATCGCATCATATTCGCCCTCCCGCAGTTTCTCCAGGCGCGTGGTCACGTTTCCGCGAAGATCCTTGACCTTCAGATCCGGCCGCAGCGCCCTGATCTGGGCCTTCCGCCTGATTGCGCTGGTACCGATAGTTAACCCCTCATTCAGGTTCAAGGGCCGGGAATCATCAATATTCTCAGTCCTGGTAAGCAGCGCCTCCGAGGGATTTTCTCTTTCGGCGATAGCGACGACATCGATTCCGGGAGGTTGCTGTATCGGTAAGTCCTTAAGAGAGTGCACGGCAATATCAGCGCGGCCGTCAAAAAGAGCCTGCTCTATCTCTTTGGTGAAGAAGCCCGCACCTTTGACCTCTGAGAGCGGTTTATTCTGGATAACATCACCCGCAGTCCTGACCACCATAAGCTCCGCTTCCAGACCGGCCTTCTCCAAAAGCATATCCCGTATCATTCCCGACTGGCGCATGGCCAGCCTGCTTCCCCTTGTCGCTATCTTCAACATGGTTACTTCTTTTGATAATATTGAACTATCTGATTTATCAAGTCAGGTATTGAATGCCTGGTTGCCTCCAGTTCGACCTCCATTTTGTATTTCCTGACCACTTCCGATGTGGTCGGGCCAATAGTCGCTATTTTCGATTTTGCGGCAAGTTCCAGGGCCTTATCATGCCCGAGAATATTCACCAGACCGTCAACCGATTTCCCGCTCGAGAACATTATCATGTGGGGAGGATGCATGAAAAGCCTTTTGATTTCATTCTCCCGCCAGTCTGCATATTCGGTCTTATATAACGTCAGGGGATGGACCTCTGCTCCGCCCTTTTTCAGAATTTCCGCAATATTATCATGCGGCAGCTGACCGCGCACCCTGATCAGCTTTATCTTATGTACTTCGATATCCTCGCACATTTGCTGTGCGAATTTCACCATACCGGAAACAGAGGGAGCATAATCCGGCTGATAGCCGAGATCTCTCAAAGCCCGCAGGGTGCCATGCCCCGCCGCTGCTATAGCATAACGTCCCACCAGACGCAGATCGATCTGTTTTGATTTCAGGTAGCCGAAGAAGTAGCGCACGCCGTTCTCACCGGAAAAGAAAAGCCAGTTATCTTTGCCGCCGGATCTAATAAATTTCTCCCAGCCCTCTTTATCATCATTATATCTGGTTTTGATGGTGGGGTATGCGATCACCTCCGCGCCCATATTGCGGAAGAGCTGGTAAATCCATCTGGACTGGTCGGCCGGACGGGTGATCATAATGCGTACGCCGGAAAGCATCTTGCGATTATACCATTCCAGCTTTTCGGACAATGCGGCCACCTCGCCAATAATGAATATTGCCGGAGGATTAACATTCTGTCTTTCCGCTTCCGCGGGTAAATCCTCCAGGCGGGCCCGCACCACCTTCTGAGTTGAGAAGCAGCAGCGTTCGATCATAGCCGCCTCGATTCCGGGAGGCATCCCACCCTCGATCAATTTTTCAACCACGGTTGGAAGCTGTCTTACGCCCATGTATCCGATGACAGTACCCTTCTTGACTTTTCCGACCCAATCCCAATCCACGAATAAATCATGATCGGCGGCGCCGTGCGCGGTGAGCAAAAGTATGGCGCTGGACATATCCCTGTGGCTGGGGGGAATTCCGGCTGAGGCCGCGGCGGCAAGCCCGGCGGTAACTCCGGGGACAACTTCGAAATCGACGTCATTTTTCCTGAGATATTCCGCTTCTTCCCCGCCTCTTCCGAAGACAAACGGATCGCCTCCTTTTAAACGGGCGACATTTTTGCCCTGTCTGGCATGTTCAACCAGCAGCTCATTGATTTTTTCCTGGGGAAGAGTGTGTGCGCTGGCAGATTTTCCCACGTAAATTTTTTCTATGTGCGGAGGCGCCGTCACGATCAATTCATGAGGGATCAGGTTGTCATAGATAATTACATCGCAGGAGCTGAGCAGGCTGCTACCCCTGATTGTAATCAGGTCCGGATCGCCCGGCCCCGCGCCGATGAGATAAACTTTGCCCTTCTTTTTGCTGTTTTCAGCCATCAATTAAATTTCTTCCAGACTGTCCAGCAGTTTATTATAATATTCTTCGGCCGCATGTTCATCATGCTGGCGCAGTATTTCCATCCAGTTGACATCCAGAAAACGCTTGAAGCATTCAGCTTTGAGGTCCTCACGATCCTTGAACTTGCGCAGGACATACTTGCGGTATTTACCGGCCAGTTCCCCTATAAAGACCCATTCCTCGGTAAAAGCATTTTCCATGATCTGCCTCAAGAATGCTGAGAGAAAGGGCGACTTGCCGGCCGTTGAAACCGTGAAGGTTATCGGACCGCGTCTCAATATTGAAGGAAAGATGAAGTCACAGTGCCCGGGGTCATCAACAACATTTATCAGGATATTGCGTTTTTTGCATTCTTCATAAATTTCTTCATTTAATTTGCTGTCATCAGTCGCCGCGATAACATAATCCATGTTTTCCAGGTCAGAGGTCTCATATTCTTTTTCTCGCAAAATCAGCAGCGAGTTCTTTTCCAGTTCGCGTATCTTTTGATCCGGTTCCCTGGCGACCACAGTCAGGTGGGTGCCGCGTGGAACAAGCAGGTCGATTTTGCGTGCGGCAACCTTGCCGCCCCCCACCACCAGAAAATTTTTATCTTCAAGGGCAAGGTTTACCGGAAGGTATTCCTCAATAGAATGTTTCACAGTTTCTAATGTCCTTTCTTGCAGCGTCGATTTGTAGTTAGCAAACGATCTATCAGGCGTTTTGAAAATTCCTCGATCTTCTTTGTAGTATCATCATCCAGCTCTCTGGTAATCTCGGCCAACTCCTCGCGTCGAATTCTTTCCAGCTCATGCTCTACGCGCATGACCAGCGGCTCGCTTTTGGCATGTTCGTACCAGTACCCGAATTCGGCGAGCTTGCGGTTGATTATCTCCTCGGCCTGCGGGATAGCGTCTTCCCTGCTTTTCTGGGTCTCTTTCAAATAGAAATCAATATCTTCGAGGTCGAAGATCTTAATCTTGTCCCTGTGATCGGGAAGCGGAACTGTATCTCTTGGAATGGCCATGTCCATAATTATCATTTTCCGGCCATTGCTGTTTTCCACTGCCGGGAGGAGATTGGACTCATCCAGAATCGGTTCCGGAGAACCGGTGCATGTAATCACCACCTCAGAGGATTTAAGGAGTTTGTCAAGTTCGGACATGGCGTGTCCGGACCCGCCGTATTTTTCGGCCATCTCGAGCGCTTTCGATTCGGTGCGGTTGGCGAACATGAAATTGCTGTAGCCGGATTTATGCAGGGCGGTGGCGGCGATGTGAATCATCTGATTTACGCCGATAAAGAGTATGGGTATCTCCTTATTGCCGTTAATCTGGTTTTTCAGGAGGCTGACTGCCGCTCCCGAAACAGAGCTTGCCCCTTCGGTCAGGCTGGTCTGGCTGCGGACCAGTTTTCCGGTCCTGAAGCTGAGGTGGAACAGGCGGTGGATAATCTTGCCGGCGGTTTTGAGCATGCAGGCCGAGCTGTACGATTCCTTGATCTGGCCGAAGATCTGCGATTCGCCCAGAACCATGGAATCCAGGCCCCCCGCGACCTTGAACAGGTGCTCGACTGCCAGAAGCTCCTTTTTGACATAGCATTTCGGTTCCAGATATGAGATATCCAGCTTGCGGAAATTGCGGTAGAAATTCTTGACCACATTAAAAGGCTCCACCCCGGCTTTCAGCACAAGATAGAATTCCACCCGGTTGCAGGTCGAGATCGCCACCGCCTCGTAGACATTCTCAAAGTTGGCCAGCTCCAGATGGGCGCTTGGAATCTCGTCATGCCCCAGGGCCAGGGGCGCCCGTTCCTCGATCGTCGCAGTGCGATGATTGAGGCCGCAAACTGCCAGATACCAGCTTTCTTTATTGTCGCAATCTATACACTTTCGAGTCATAATATACCATTTTTATCGACGTTCTAAAATATACGAATAAAAGCGGCTGTCAAGCTAATGATTTTACCGCCAATGTGGTACCTCCGGCGATATACGAAATATGCTCAAAACCGGCAGTCCTGAGAATGTGGGAGGCTTGATGCGAGCGCATGCCCCGATGGCACAGGATCACAATTCGTTTTGACTTTTCCAGGTTCTGGAGGTTATCCGCAAGGTCATTCAAAGGTATATGTACAATATTCTTAGCTTTGAACGGAATCGCCTCCACCTCCTCCGGCTCACGCACGTCGAGAAGGATGAAATCTCCCTCGGAATAGTCGCCCCCGGGACTTTCCTGCTCCAATCCGTGCTCCAGCGATTTGGCGATAGCTCCCAGATGATAAAGGGGATCAATCGCTTCCGAATAGGGCGGGGCGTAACCATGCTCGAAACAGAGCAGATCATCGATCCTGGCTTTCTTCTGCAAAAGAGAGGAGAAGACATCGATTCGACGTACAACATCACCCTTGCCCACAGCCTGAATCCCGAGCAGGGAATGATCTTCCGGATTAAATACCATTTTCAGGGAAATCGGTTTGCTTTCGGGGTAATAATCCGGTTTATCGACAAAGCTGCCCCATACCGAGTTGGCATTCATCCCGGCCTCATCGGCGGCCTGTTGATTCAGCCCAACCGAACCGACATTGAGGTCAAAAACTTTGACCATAAAGGCGCCCAAAACACCTGGAAATTTTTCCTCTCCTCCGGCGATATGCTCGGCGATAATCCGTCCGTGGCGATTGGCCAGCGAGCCTAAAGGAATATATATCGGATTACCGGTGATTTGATGGGTCAGCTCGACAACATCCCCCCCGGCGTAGATTTCCGGATCGGAGGTCTGCATATATTCATTTACTTTGATTCCTCCGCTCTGGCCCAGTTCCAGACCGACTGCTTCCGCCAGATGTGAGGCCGGATCGACTCCCACACACAAGAACACATAATCAACTTGAAGCTGCTTATCATTTGAAAGAATGACCTTCACCTTATCATCATCGAGCTCAAAATCAGTCACGGCGGTATTTAGATAAAGCTTGACATCATTAGCCTCCATCTCCTTCGCCACCGGAATGGCCATATCCTCATCCAATGCATAGGGCAGAAGCTGTGATTCCATTTCCACCAGGGTGGTCTCGATGCCCCACAGGCTGGCGGTTGCCTCCGCCATCTCGCAGCCGATGAATCCGCCTCCTACGACGAGTGCGCTGCCGATTTTACCGGTTTGCGCCAGCTTGCGAAAATTCCGGGCATCATCCGGGCGGGTAAACGGAGTAATCCGGTCTGTTTTCGGGATATCTACGGGCAATTTTGTGGGAGTGGCGCCGGTGGCTATTACCAGCTTGTCGTAGCCGTGATCGCGGCTGTCTCCGGTTCTCAAGTCCTTCACCTTCACCTTTTTCTCTTTGCGATTGATTTCAATTACTTCAGATTCTGTAACGGCATTAAAGCCTTTGCTTTTTCGGAAGTAATCAACGTCGCGGACGACATTATAGGAAGTCTCCGTCAGTGCCCTGAATGAATCGACATCACCTGATGCAAAGTAGGGCAGCCCGCAGGTGGCATAGGAAAGGTCCTTTTCTTTTTGAAAGAGCGTAATTTTCAAGTCCGGTTTTCGTCTAGCCAGTGTGGCTGCAGCCTTACATCCGCAAGCCACCCCGCCAATTATAACAACATCCGATTTTTCCATTGTCCATATCCTTTTTTAAAAACAATGCCGGAGAAGATGAGTTCTTGTCCGGCACTTAGAATCTATTTTATAAAATCTCCCTACTTCGTTCCAACCGCCTTCGTTTCGAGCGGGCGCACCCTGTCGTAGGTTACCTCGCCCCGAACAGTCAGCGCAACTTTGTAGAACACAGTGACCAGCAGCGCCCCCACCGCGTAAATCGCTATAGTGATCATAATCTCCGGGAAGGTCGGTTTATAAGATACAACCTCTCCCAATACCGAGGGCACAAAGCCGGTTATGATCAGGCCGATGCCCTTGTCGATCCAGAGGCCGATAAATACCGCCACGCAGGTCACGGGCAGAAGCTTGAAATTATAGCGGAACTTCGGCACAATCAGCATCACCAGGGCGAAGATCGAAAGCACGACCGAGGTCCACATCCAGGGCACCAGGTTGGCATTGCCATCAAGCCCAAAATACATGTATTTGAAATGGGCGACATGCTCAGGCATGGCGGAATAGAATGCGGTGAAGAACTCCATCAGCACGAAGAAGACATTGATGATCATGGCGTAGGTGACGATCACGGTGAGCTTCTTGATGGGTTCGTCACCCACATGGAATTTCGTAATTTTTCTCATGAGCAGGACCAGCAGAATCAAGAGCGCAGGACCGGCCGCAAAGGCCGAGGCCAGAAATCGGGGCGCCAGGATAGCGGTCATCCAGAACGGCCTCGCTCCCAGACCGGCGTACAAAAACGCCGTGACAGTATGGATCGAAACGGCCCAGGGGATGGAAAAGACAATCACCGGCCTGATCCACCCGGGAGGCGCGATGCCTTTGCGTTCAGCGCCCAGGGTTACGATACTGATAACAATATTCAGAATAAGATATCCCGACAGCACCACTGTATCCCAGAACAGCATGGAGTTGGGACTGGGGTGCAGAAAAAGGTTGAACATCCTGGAGGGCTGACCGATATCCACCACCACAAACAACATGCACATGATAACAGAACTGATAGCCAGGAATTCCCCCAGGATCGTAATCTTGCCGAAGGCCTTATAATTATGCAGATAGTAGGGCAGTACGACCATAACAGCCGAGGCCGCCACACCTACCAGGAATGTCAACTGGGCGATATAGAATCCCCAGGTAACATCACGCGACAGACCCGTTATTCCCAAACCCTCATGATACTGCTTGAGGTAAAACAGAAACCCGACGAATATTACCGCGAGCAGGAAAAAAACCCAGGTCCAGTATCTCTTACTTCCTCTTAATGCATTCTCTATCATGGGCACCTCACACTAAATAATAGACTTCGGGCTCAGTCCCGAGTTCGGGTTTACGTCTGATTGAGAATCTATCCTGAAGCGCCTTCCTGACTTCCGATTCCGGATCCTCCAGATCGCCGAAAATCAAAGCGCCCTCTTTGCAAGCTTCCACGCAGGCGGGCTTCTGCCCTTTCGCCAGGCGCAGTTCGCAGAAGGTACATTTCTCTACTACCCCCCGGGTGCGTGTCGGAAAGTCCGGATTGACTTCTTTTATATGCGGACGGGGATCTCTCCAGTTGAAGCTCCTGGAACCGTAGGGACAGGCGACTACGCAATAGCGGCAGCCTATACATCTATGCCAGTCCATCATCACGATCCCGTCCTCCTCACGCTTCCAGGTGGCCTTGGTGGGGCAGACCCTGGTGCAGGGAGGATTATCGCAATGATTACACAAAAGCAGCGCGGGTCCCTCGGTGATGCTCTCTTCCAGGTGCTCGTGTTCCATGCTGTGGAAGGCATGATGAAATGAATCTTTCCAGATCCACTTGATTTCGTCCTTACGATTATCGAAATCGGGAACATTGTGATACAGGTGGCAGGCCTGGACACAGTCCCTGCAGCCTTCCTGGCTATGGCACTTTTTCAAATCGACTACCATAGCATATCTCCTGGTTCCGGCTTCAGCGGCTTTTTTCCGGGGAGTTTGGGGGCTGGCCAGCCCATCGATAGAGGCGCCCCCGGCTATCCCCAGTATGGTCAGGCCGGATACCTTCATGAATCCTCTTCTATCTATACCCATCACTCAAACTCCTTTGGATCGACGTGACAATCCCAGCAATAGGGCACCACTGCCAGATAATCATGACAGCGGTCGCAGAAATTGGCCTTGCTGGCATGGCAGCCCAGGCATGTTCGGGTTAGGCTCTTCTCGATCGTGCTGTCAAGGGTCATCGACCGGTACCATCGGTCATCTTCACGCACAACTTCATCGCGCCAGTCATCCAGAAGAAACATATGCGTTTCTTTCATCAGAACACTGTCGATTATGCAGTTTTCGCCTCTGGCGGCCTTCTCCAGCACGGGCATCTCCCCCGTCTTACCGCCCGCTACCGCATACCAGATCGGAAAGGCGGCAATCACGAGGAAGATCAGAAGACCAATTATAATTTTCCCGGTATTATGCATCCTCGCTCACCTCCTGTTCCTTCTTCTCTTCCTCTGCCTGCGCAACTCCGACCAGCGGTTCTCCCCGCAGGTCGGTGGTCCTCGGCTTTCCGCCCTTCATTACAAGGGCATTGCCAAGCATCTCATGCACTCCTCCGACCTCCACGCCGGGAACCCAGTACTCCAGAAGGGGCGGGAGAGTGGCTTTATCGATCGCACAGATGCAGAGCAGAATATTGACACCGTCTCTCTCATGAACGAATTTGGTGGCATTGGCCCTGGGGAAACCTCCCCGCAATCTCATCTCCAGATTTTCATCAGTACCGAGACCGGCCCCGGAACCGCAGCAGAATGTCTGTTCCTTAATCGTATTCTCGGGCATCTCGGTAAAATTGTTACAGCAGGCCCTGATAACGTAACGCGGCTCCTCGATCAGGCCCATGGCCCGGGCGGGATTGCAGGAATCATGGAAGGTCGGATGCCAGTGGTCATTTCTTGACTTGTCCAGTTTCAGCTTGTTATTTCGGATCAGGTCGGAGGTGAACTCCATGATGTGAACCATTTTGGTATTTCTGGCATTCTCGAATTTGGTTGCGGTTATGGGCGAGACCGGTTCCTCGAGGAAATCGGCCGGGCCATTTAACGTGTCCATGTACTGGTGAATCACGCGCCACATATGACCGCATTCCCCGCCCAGAATCCACTTCACGCCCAGGCGCTTGGCCTCGGCATAAATTTTGGCATTGAGACGTTTCATCATCTCATGCGAATGGAACAGCCCGAAATTACCGCCTTCAGAGGCATAGGCGCTCCAGGTGTAATCGAGGCCGATTTCGTGGAACAACGCCAGGTAACCGAGCAGTGTGTAGTAATGCGGTGAGGCGAAGTAATCAGCCGAGGGCGCCACAAACAGGATTTCCGCGCCTTTTTTGTTAATGGGAGCATCCACCCTGATTCCAGTAATTTCCTCCAGCTCATCGACTGCGAATTCAATACTGTCTGCGAAACCATGGGGCTGGATACCGAGGTGATTGCCGGTCCTGAAGCAGTTGGCGACGGGGGTGCAGATCCATTCGATATTGATGCCCACCAGATTCATGAGCTCCCGGCCTATCATGGTGATCTCGGCCGTGTCGATGCCATAAGGACAGAACACTGAACAGCGGCGGCATTCGGTGCACTGATAGAAGTAGTAGAACCATTCCTTGAGCACATCAACCGTCAGTTCCCGCGCACCCACCATCTTGCCCATAAGTTTGCCGGCCATGGTGAAGTCTTTGCGGTAGACCGAACGCAGGAGCTCGGCACGCAGCACGGGCATATTCTTGGGATCTCCGGAGCCGATGAAAAAGTGGCACTTATCGGCGCAGGCTCCGCAGCGAACGCAGATATCCATAAAAAGCTGCAGGGAGCGGAACCTTTTGATTCTTACCCTCAGGCCCTCCAGTATAATTTCTTTCCAGTTCTCCGGCAGCTTCCAGTCTTCATCAGTCGGGGACCACTTTCTTGGATTAGGAAGATCCAGATATTCCAGATTCTTGGCAGGAGCAGCATAGTTCCAGGTACCCCTCCTGAACTCGACTGTCGGATCAAACCAGGTCTTTTTCTTTGGTTTGTAATCGATGCCGCCGGCTAACTCTTCCGGTGATATAATTTTTTCAGCCATATCTATTTTTCCTTCTCCAACGGCATACCGGCCGCCTTCATTACATCTCTAAACTCATCTTCCCACTCTTCGTATGTATGTGTCTTGACAGGATAATTCCAGGGATTAACATGTCTCTCTTCACGGTTGTTGTTGGCCATATTGCGGGTAGGAGACATAAATATGCCGCCCATGTGCATGAGCTTGCTGAACGGGAAATAGCCGAACAGGACAGCCACGAAGAACAGGTGAATATAAAACATCACACCGATCGTCTCCGGCACAACCGGATGGAAACTGACCAGACCCATCGCGAGCTGTTTGACATCGACGATGTCCGCCCGAAATCCTGTATAACGCATCAGAATCCCGCTGGCCGCAATCGAAAGAATCAGGAACAGCGCGAAGTAGTCGGAGCCAAGCGATATATATCTGAGTTTGGGATCGTAAAGCCTGCGCAGGAAAAGAAATGTGACCGCTGCCACGATCGCAACATTAGTCAGATATATGATGGGCAGTCCGATCTGGAAAAAGCCATCCAGCGCCTGCAGGCCGCTGACGAAAAACGGCGCCGGCTCCGCAAAGAAACGGAAATGGCGCAGCAGAATTATCAGAAATGACCAGTGGAATACAAGTCCGGCGGCCCACAGCCATTTGCTGGGGCCATAAACCAGTTTGGGTCCCTCTCTCAAATCAGCTTTGGTATTTCTGAACAGGGAACGGAAAAAGAGCACCTCCAGAGCCATCCTTCCAATCACCCCCCAGGTGTTGTGCGGCGCTTCCAGGCTGGAGCTTTTGATCCAGGGGTGGGATTTTTGCTGTCCGCACGTGGTGGTGATCTTGAAAGGAACTGCAGAGCTTGCCCATCTGACAATGCGGTAAACAAAACCGATTAAGAACATGGCTATGGCCGCATAGGGTATAACAACCCCGAAGACATAGTTCAGTCCCAGGACCTCCGTGCCAATGATAGGTATGAGGAGCAAAACTATGATCATTAATAATGCAAAAAGGGCGCTCATCTATGAAGACCTCCCTTCAACGAATATCTATCCAACGCCGCCATTGGGATTATTATTATTTTCAGCTTCATCGCTTTTTCTCTGAGATTTCTCGAACAGTACAGCAGAACGATCCCTTACTTCCTTCAGCCTGATTCTGTTGATCTGCTCGCGGCAGTTCACGTAAACATCAAATGCCAGAAAAGTAAGTCTGTCTATTTTGATCTCGAAGTCTATCAGCTCTCTTATTATCCCGGGCTCCTCTAATTTCTCCGCACAGGCTTCTTTCAGTATGTCTTTCAGGAGATACATGAAATTGACCGCCTGCGAGGGGGTGAAATCCTGCACTGAACGCACCCGCACGAAATTATCCATTGACTCCATCATTTCAACGGCTTTGACATTTTCGATCAGGCCGTTCAGGATAGTCTCGGTTTCGCGTTTGATGCAGGCCCCGACAGGATTGTTGAATCTATCCCTCTCGCCCTGAAAAAACTTTCTGGAATCGGGGTGATACGATTCAAAAATTCTGTTCTGCCAACTTTTCAGGATTTCAGACTTTTTTTCTCTGACGATATCAATGAACATAAATCAGATTGAGTCAGGTTACAATTTCATCTTGTTTCCGGTTCAGCCGGGCAGGCCGGAAGAATCGGAAAACATATAGATTCCAAAATCAGATTATATAATTTTCCTTCTGCCATCAAAGTTTTGAGATGATTGTAACTATTGCCAAATTAACAGGATAAACCTTTGTTCTGCCATCTCATATCAAATTTTCTATATAGCAAATAGCCCCTTTTAAATCAAGTAAAATTGTTACTAAATTCACAAAGCTTGTTAAAAAAATAACAATTTTACTCAAATATTATACGCTCTATTGGAAGCCCGAATTTGGTGGGTTATGATATCATAATCAGATATTATTTGCGGCTTTTTCCTGCAAATCTGCACAGTTACAAGTAGTTTTGCAGTAATTGTGTGCGATGCTTCTTGTAGGGCTATTCGATGGGACTGTTTCCGGGCAGATCGCCTGCCGCTTCTTCTTTTACAGGGCACTCTCTCGGAAGTTTAACTATAAATGTACTGCCCTGACCCGGTTCTGATTCAATATTGATCATTCCGCCATGCGTTTGAGCGATTTTGTTGGCAATGAACAGCCCCAGGCCGGTGCCCCCCGCACCCTTGGATGAAAAGAACAGGCTGAAGGCCTTCTCACGGGTCTCCTGGCTCATACCGATGCCATTGTCGGATATTTTGAAATGAATATCAGCATTGTTTCCGTTGACCTCGAACCTGACAAAATGCGAATCACGCGTCTTTTCAACCCTGCAGGCATCTATCGCATTTTCCAGCAGATTTACGAATAATGATCTTGCCGAAAGCCGGTCGGCCTCGAATTTCCCGACCCCGTCGCTGATCTCGTAACTGAAATCGATATTCAACCTGCGGGCCTTCTCGGTCATTAAGGTGCAGACATCCTCAATCAGCGTGCGCACAGAAATAATTTCCCATTCCGGCTGACGTTCCTTGGCGTAATAGAGAATATCCATCACCATTGAACGAATGCGATCCAGATTCCGGAGGGCCATTTCCCAGCCCTGGTCGATGCGTTCGCGGTCATTCTTTTTCAGCCCCGAATTGACCAGGTAGATGCCCCCATCCAGGCCGCTCAGAAGTCCCTTGATGCTGTGTGAAATAGAACCGATTAGCAAACCTACAGCCGAAAGTTTATCCTGCAGAGAGCGAATCTGAGTAATATCGGCAGTCATTTCCACCACTTTCTCGATCTCGCCCTCGGCGTTGCGTATCGGCGCGGTGCAGACCAGGACATTCATCTGTTCATTATGGCGGGATGTGACCACTTCTTCATGCATCCGGATTTCGCCATCCTCGAAGGTCTCCTTAACGATACAGGGAAAACAGGCCTTATCCCGATGCTTGTAGACCTTGTAGCATTTGTCCCCATAAGATGTACCGAAGGCCTCGCGATGTAGACGGTTGGCCTCGACTATGCGCAGGTCGCGATCCTGAATCGAGATATAGCAGGGCACCTCCTCAAAGAGCAGCTTGTACTTTTCCTGGCTTTCCCGAAGCTGCCCCTGCAGGAGCTTTTGTTCCGTTATATCTGTCGACATTTCCATGACCGCGTCGATCTCGCCGCCGCCGTTGTAAATCGGAGTGGTATAGACCACAACGGCAATGGCCTTTCCATCCTTTGTACGCACCCATTCCTCGCTCTTATGCGGATGGCCGTCCCGGAAAGTGCGTTCAACCGGGCAGTCCTCGCATTTTTCAGGGCGATGCTTGTATACCTGGTAACAGCACCGCCCCTCGTAGTCACCGAACTCCTGTTCGAACCTTTTATTCGCATTTATTATTCGGTATTCTCTATCCTGCACCGTAAGAAAACACGGCATAGATTCAAAATAATTTTGATATGAATCTTTCATAGGTTATCACCGCTTTTATTTCTTTACTTTCTGTTTGATTTCCAGGATCTTTCTCACGTTGCGCATGAGCGTCTCCTCGGAAATAGGCTTGTCGACATACCCATTAGGCGGAGGAACACTGCGGTCGTAGATCAATTTTCTCAATTCCGGCTGGCCGGTTATAATGCATACCGGTATGGATTCCAGGGCAGGATCCCTGCGCATTGCCTCAAAGACTTCCTTGCCGTCCTTGCCCGGCATGGTAATATCGAGAGTAATCAGATCGGGGGATTCCCTGCGGGCGACCTCCAGGGCCTCATTTCCGTCAAAAGCAGTTACCACTGAGGCGCCGTGATCCTCCAGTATGGCCGAGGCAAATGATACAAAATCCGGCTCATCATCAACCACAAGGATTTTGTATCCGTCCAGCGGGCCGGCAGAGACTGCGGGCACTTTTTCGACCGGCACGAGGACTTCCTTTTCGGGTATAACCAGGGCCTCGGCAACCAGATTGACAAGCTGAGTTACTTTCATGCCCAACTTGTAATGCTTGATTAAATCCGACAGGCCGTCCACACAATTATGGCATGAAGTTGCCACATAAGAGGCGCCTGTGGAGGCCAGCTGATCAGCCTTGATTTTCGCCGATTTCAGTCTCAGCGGAGTGTATTCGGCCATCGACATAGCGCCGCCCCCGCCGGTGCAACAGAAATTTTCTGCCCGGTTTGGATACATCTCGCGAAAATCCTCTATCACCAGGTTCAGAAGCTCCCGGGGTTCCTCAAACAGGCCGCAGCTGCGGGCATTATTGCAGGAATCGTGGAAGGTCACCGGCTCGGTGTTTCTGGATTTATCGACTTTGATCGCGCCCTCATGGATATACCTGAGCATCGTTATGACGGAGCTTTCCATCTCGAAGCCGAGGTCATACCCGGCCCAGTTCTGACCTTCACAGCGAGTGGACCGATATCCGTGCCCGCATTCAGAAATGACCAGCTTTCTACCGCGCAACTCCTCGACTTTTTCATACAGCCGCCTGGCGACCGCACCGCCCAGGTCATCATCACCCGAGAAGAGGCCAAAATTAGTCATATCCCATCCCTCTGAGGGCATGGTCCAGTTGGCGCCAGCCGCGTAAAATATCCTGGCGGCATCCGAGATAGTACGAGGGTCATATTTGACTTCACGCGGATTTATAGAATAAACTATGTCAGCGTCTTTCTTGTCGATAGGAATAGCGGCCCGAGGATCACCCAACTCGTCAACCAATTCTTCAGACAACCATTCGAGGGTATCCAGGTAATCTTCTTTCAAGACACCCATCTGGTTCCCGATCTCCCATTGATCTTTGCTGACCACCGCAACGCCCTCGGGCATAATCCCGACAGAAACCAGGAGGCCGCGGGCCATGCGGTTAAAAGTTGCATAATCGACGCCCATCGGGCAGTTGATACTGCAGCGGCGGCAATTCGTGCATTTGCCGAAGACCGTGTCCTTCAATTCCTCCAGTTCCTCGTCAGTATAGACTGATTTGGCATTCACCCACCAGGGAATTACACGGCCGGTCCAGTCGAAATGCCTCTTGAACAGCTTTCTGATTTTATCCGCCTTGTATGCAGGGGCATAAGTCGGATCACCCGGATTGGCCAGAACATAATGACAGGCATCGGTGCACATGCCGCAATGGACACAGGCAGCCAGAGAGGCAACCATTTGCCGGTTGAGCTTGTTGCCCATCCGATCAAGAACTTTTTGTGCTTTATATGAGCGCGTAGCTTTCATCATTTCCTCCACTTGTCGATCTTTGCTGTACTCATTTAGCCCCTCACTTCCCGGGGATAGTGCTTTACCGGATAAACGCCCCTCTTGCCCAGAGTTTTTCCGAGATAGTATCGTGTGAAGGGGTAATAAAGATAATGCGATATCTTGCTGAAGGGGACATATATGAGGAAAAATGCCGTCATAAAGAAATAGATCAGCAGAATGGTCTCGCCCTTAGCAGTATTGTTGGGCACCGCCCAGAAAGCAAAAAAGAACCAGACCGTAAGAAGCACTAGCGAAAAATAATCATCCGGCGAACTGATGGCTCTCATGTATGAGTTTGAGACCCGCCTGATGATACGATACAACCCTACCAGAAAAGCCAGCCCGATAACAACCTGAAGAAGCAGAACCAGGGTCTCAGAATTCAGCAGATGCGGGCCGTACGGTATTACAAAAGACAGTCCGATGGCTGCCACCACCCCCAGATGGAATATCACAAATTGAAAATACAGAAAGATCTTCCGGCGCGAGCTTTCCATCGCCCAGGGCATGGCTACATTGAACCAGGAATAGATGATCCCCTTTCCCGGTGAAGTATTTCCGTTTCCGGTATCGGCTTGACGTTCCTTTCCGGCCTTATAGTGCATAAGCCATATCAGGCGCCCTGTGTAAACAATCGCCATAATCAAAAGGGCAACTTCCTGCAGAGTGTGTTCGACAAAGTGAAGCAAATGGCTCATTTTGACTCCTTTATGCTTGCTGAATGCTGTTTAGCTTCTTTTGGAAGGGCAGATACTCCCTGGTATCCAGGAGACAGATAATTACCTCCTGGATTCTTGACCCGTTCTGGAGATAGTCCTTGATTGTCGATAATGTGAGCTCGGCGCTTTCTTCCAGGGGCACACCATAAAATCCCGCACCCATAGCCGGGAATGAAACCTGCTTGATGCCCTGCTCATCCGCAAGTTTGAGAGCATTTATTATGGTTTTTCTCATTTTGTGTGGAAGTTCCTCTTCCTGGAATTTTGGCCCCACAGCATGAATTATTTTCCTGGCCTTCATATTCCCGGCTGAAGTTATAACCACCTCTGTGACCCCTTTTGGTCCAAGCTCCTTCAACTCGTCCTGAATTGCGGGTCCTCCGCGCATTGCTATGGCATTTCCGTATCCTGAACCAAGGCTCAAATCCTCTCTGGCATAATAGACGAATGAATCCACGTCGATGTCGGTTATATCTCCTTTGACGAGACGCACTTTGCTGTCATTAACCTGAAGTTCGTCGGGCATACTTAGTCCTCCTTATAAATCTGAATAAATCTGATCCAGTCCGGTACTTTTCCAGAAAGGTCAAAAAATCGGCGGTTATTCACCTTATTTCTGCCATCTGATTGGGCTTGATAGATAACAAAACCGAGCTTGTTACAAAATGCACAATCTTTACTATAGTAATAAAGTAAAGTTTGCAGAATTTTCAACCATTTTTTACAGTTAACTTGAAGTTTTCTTTGAATCGGGACAGGGGCGGGCAAATAAGGAAACAGCCCGGAGGTTAATATTTCCGGGCTGTATTATATCAATCATCAAAATCGAATTATACGCATCCGGTTGGCTTGGCCAGACCGGCAACCTTGCAGGCGCCTTTGGCGGGGCCTGAGGGGAAAAGCTCATAGACTTTCTTGAGCGGAAATCCGGTTTCCTTGCAGAGCTTGCGGATCATGGGAGCGATACCGAACTGCTTGTAATAATCGCGCAGATAATTCACGATTTTCCAATGCTCGTCAGTCATTTCATAGACCTCTTCGGTGGTTGCCAGAGCTTTTGCAACCTCTTCGTTCCACTCATCAGGTTCCTGCATAAAACCGTCTTCGTCGACTTCAATCTTGATGTCGCCATGTTCAAAAATCGCCATTTCTCAAATCCTCCCTTGGGATTAATAGTTACTTTTATTTCAACATCTCATTTTTTTCAGTTAATGCATCTCAATATATCCGCAGGGACAGTTTTCAGCACACTTGTCACAGCCCTTGCAGAATTCAAGTTTAAATGTGTAGGTGTCACCCGGCTTCAGCGGCTTTACCACCGCATTATCCTGGCAATAGCTCCAGCACTGTCCGCATTCGAAGCATGAACCGCAGCTGAAGCAACGCTTGGCTTCATCGATACAATCCTGCTCGGTGAAGGTTTCCGTAATCTCTTTCTCAAGCGACTTGAGTCTTTCTGACGGTTCCAGCTTCTGCGCTTCGTGACGCATTTTCTCTTCATAATAATCAAGCAGAATCTTGTCTTCCTTGATTACAGGATGCTCGACATTCTCGTCAACGCCTACTATCTTTTCGCCGGTTATCTCCTCGTGAATCTTGTAGGCGGCTATTCTTCCCTGATAAATCGCTATGGTCACGAGTCCCAGCTCGAGGACGTCGCCTCCGGAGAAGACATTCTCCTCTTTGGTCTTGAAGCTGTCATCGGTCTTTATCCAGTCTCGTCCCTCGCGCAGATTTTCGAAACCCTCGAATTCCGGTTCCTGGCTGATAGCGGGGATAAGCGTTGACATCTCTACTTCGAATGTCTCGCCTTCGATTGGCACCGGTCGGCGTCTGCCGGAGGAATCCGGTTCGCCCAGCTCCATCTTCTGGCAGGTCATCTTGACCGCTTTATCGCCTTCTTTGGTAATTGCAATCGGGGCGGCCAGGAATACAAACTTTACTCCCTCTTCCTCCGCGCCCACGATTTCCTCCTCGATGGCAGGCATTTCGTTTCTGGTACGGCGGTAGAGAATGGTGACCTCCGCCCCCAGCCTCCGACAGACCCGGGCAGCATCAATAGCGGTATCGCCGCCGCCAATGACATAAACATTGTCACCGACATCTATTGTCTGGCCGCAATTGATCTTGTTCAGGAATTCGGTACCGGTCCAGACATTCTCGGCATCCTCGCCCTCGATACCGAGGGTATAGCCCTTGTGGGCGCCGATACCGACAAAGATCGCCTTGTATTCTTTTTGAAGATCGTGGTAATCGATATCCTTGCCAATAACAGTGTTGGTTTTAAGCTCGATTCCCATATCGGTAAGTCTCTTGATCTCAGCATCGAGAACATCCTGCGGTAAGCGATAGTCCGGAATGCCATAACGAAGCATACCGCCGGCTTTGGGGAAGGCCTCGAATACCGTCACCGGGTAGCCCAGCCGCCTTAGTTGATATGCGCACGAGAAACCCGCAGGGCCGCCGCCTATAACGGCAATTTTTTCTGACCTTTTTTCGGTTGACAGGCCGGGCAGCGGCAGATTGTGTTCCAGGGCATAATCACCGATAAAACGCTCTATGCTGTTGATAGCCACGGCGCCGTCTTTAGCCTTGCGGTTACACTGCTCTTCGCAGGGATGAGGGCAGACTCTTCCGCAGACCGAGGGAAACGGATTTTTTTCAGCCAGAATATCCCAGGCCTCGGCATACGCCTGGTCATACGATTTCTCTTTTTTCTCGGCCTGGGCAATGGTGGTAATAATCTTCCTGATATTGGTCTTGTTGGGACAAGCTGCCATACAGGGAGCAGTCTTCTCGATTTTTTGCGGCCGGCGCGATGATTGTTCCTGCCCCGAGCCGGCTCTCGAGCCCAAACCGCCTAAACCTTTTTTCTTCTTTTTCTTCTTAACTTTGATAGCCATAAATGCACATCCTGAGTTGAATAATCAGATATTTTTTTCAAAAATCACATAGTAAGCAAAATCATAAAGTCAGGCCCAACATCAATTGCTTTATCTATTTTCTGGCCTTCATTTTTATACGCTTAACCGGGATACAATATTTATTATTTTTCCTTTTTAAACGGCTTTGCGGGAAGAAACTCCAGCGCCTCCTCCCGATTTACTCTTGCCGGTCTTATATTCGGACGCCAGCTTCACCAGGGCTTCGCTCCAGCCCTGCTCGCCCGAGGCGTGCAGGTGCAGATAACTGGCCCAGACCGCCTTTAGTGCCAGGCCGTCACGGCCGCCTTCAAATCCGGAACCTCTGCTGACCGACATAACCGTATTCACGTTACGGCCCACACGGATTGGGGAGGTATAGTGAAACTCATGCCCTTTGAGCTGCGCACCTTTTGGATAATACGGATTATCGCGGTCAACAGTCATAATGCTGTAGCCATGTCCCTGGGGACTGCTATTCATTTTAAGGTCTACATCAAACAGACCGGCCATAGGATAATTACTCTCTCCAGTCGTGAGACTGCTGCAAAGGTAAATCAGCCCGCCGCACTCAGCATAGACAGGCAAGCCGTCTAAGGCCGCCTTCTTGACCGCATCCATCAGGATGCGATTCCCGGCCAGCCTTTCGGCATGGGTCTCCGGAAATCCGCCGCCTATATAGAGAGCGTCAATATCAGGAAGTTCTCTATCCGCAAGCGATGATATGGGTAGTAATTCGGCTCCCAGCTCCTGCAGGGACTCCAGGTTCTCCGGGTAATAAAAAGTGAATGCCGTATCAGAAAAGTATCCGATTTTGATCGCGGGAACGGAGCCCGATTTTTCTCGACCGCCTTCAGCCTCATATTCCAGCTTAGCGGCCGATTCGGCAATATTGACCAGCGCTGCTAGATCGACATTATCCGATACCAGCTTACCCAGTCCTTCAATCAAATCAGCAAAGTCCGGGTATTCAGCCGGAGTAATCAGACCAAGATGCCTGGACGGCAGAAGTTTCTCGTTCTTCACCCGCGGGATCGCCCCCAGAACCGGTATTTTAGTTATACTTTCGATAGAATCTTTCACAATGTCCTTGTGTCTTTTTCCGCCAACCTTATTGAGAATTACTCCGGCAATATTCGCTTTTCTGTCCATCTCTCTCATTCCCAGAACAACTCCGGCCACAGTTCGTGTGCTCTTGGTTACATTGCAGACCAGCACAATCGGCGAATTCAACAACTTGGCCAGTTCGGCGGTGCTGTGCGAACCATGAGTATCGAGTCCATCGTATAGTCCCCGGTTGCCTTCGATAATGTTAATACCATTTTCAATAGCCCGTCTGGCAAAAGTCCGATAAACCTTCTCCCGGTCCACCAGAAATGTATCGAGATTCCTGACCGATTTTCCGCTGGCCGCATTAAGCCAGGCCGGATCGATATAATCCGGCCCCTTCTTAAATGCCGCAACTTTATAACCATGCTGTCTCAGTCCCGCCAGAATTCCCAGTGAAACGAGGGTCTTGCCCGAATCGCCGGAAGTGCCCGCAATGACCAGGCGGGGGCAGGATTTCGATGCCATCAACGACATAGGCCGAACTCAATCCTAATCGTTGGCGGCGCCTTCCCTGTGCGGAAGTTCGATATAGCTGCCGCCGAAATAGGTGTAAACACAACGGCCCGATTCGATCAAAGACCTGATAGCGTCTTTACAGAGTTTCCGGTCGACCTTATCGCCATAAACCTCTTTTACGGCCTTGGTAAGGTCGCCTGGTTTGAGCTTCTTCTGCCCCTGAGAATCGGCAACCATCTTATACATCTGGTCAGCTACTTCATCAACTGTCAACTTGTCAGCCACAATATATCCTTTATTAATAGGTTATGTGAGTTGAACGCTTGTATGTCAGACCAGCGAATTTGAAATCGTCAATGTGTTCCTTCTGGAATTCGATCCCGGCCATCTTAAAGAATTTCGGCCAGCCGATACGTTCGATCCATTCACCCATTCTCTCGTACTTCCTGGCATTCTTGGCCCATAATTCGACCAGATTTTTCACGGCATCAACAACTTCCGGCCATCTGGGCGGATTGTTGGGAATGAATGGAATCGCCAGCTTCGAGAACATCGGCTCATGACGTGCATTGGAGACTTTTCCGCCTACCCAGATCGAAACGCCGTCATTAAGCGGATCGTTCAACGGCATAGCAGGACAAACAGTATAACAGTTGGCGCAGAACATGCAGTTCTCCTCAATAACTTCAACTGTTTTCTTGCCATCCTTGGTGGCAGGGCGAATCGCCGCGGTCGGGCAGGATGCCACCACGCTCGGGATCTCGCACTGCTTGGGCAGGATATCATCGAACACCCGCGGCGGGCGACGGTGAATACCCAGAATAGCGATATCCGAGCAGTGAACCGCGCCGCACATATTCAAACAACAGGCCAGGGCAATTCTGAGCTTGCCGGGAAGCTTCATGCTGGTGAAGTAATCTGCCAGTTCATCCATGACGCACTTCACTATACCGGAGGCGTCAGTCGCCGCAGAGTGACAGTGTACCCAACCCTGCGTATGCACGATATTGGAAATCGAATTTCCCAGACCGCCGACCGGATGACCCAATTCATGAAGGTCTTTGACCAGCGGATCGATCTTGCTCTCGTCAGTCAGCAGGAACTCAACATTGTTACGGCTGGTGAAACGCAGATAACCGTCGCAGTATTTATCCGCTAAGTCTGCATATTTACGAATCTTATCTATACTTACAAGTCTTGGTGAGGCGGCTCGAACCGTGAAAATCTTATCGCCGCTCTCGGCCACATGAACGTACACACCGGGCTTCAGGAGCTCATGATAAGCCCATTTGCCATAGTTCTCCTTGATTACCGGAGGCAGGTACTTCTGATAATGTGGCGGACCTATATCAGTTAATCTTTCTTGTTTTACTTCTGCCATGTTTTTTACCTCTTTATATTAAGGTTATTTTCTCCCAGTGACTATTCTTCTTCTTCCTCTTCCTCGTCATCATCACCCTCTTCATAGTACTCTTCATAGAATACATATGGATTCTCTCTGGGGTGAGCGATCATTTCCGGAAGCGGTTCTACTTCTATGGCCTCAAGGAAGTTACCCAGGCCGACACGCTGAATAAATTCTCCGACACGCTCGCGGGCCTTGCCTTCCTCGCACCAGATATCCCAGATCCTCTCGACCAGATCCTTGATCTCGTCATAGGGTTCTTCCATCTTTATGAACGGAACAAGTACCGAGGAGAGCTGCGCGCCCTCGACGATGGGAGCCTTGGAGCCGATCAGAATCATGCAGCCGCGGTCCTTGCCGGGCTTCAAACCCTTATTCAGGACATTGATGCAATGCATGCAGTGACGGCAGTATTCATCCTCGATCTCGAGTTTCTTGCCGTCCCAGTGCATACACTGTCCGGGACAACGCAGAATAACGTCATTGATGATATCAACACCGTTATCGACATGTTCTTTGACCTTGTCCTGGTCGATCTGGATCTCATCTCTCCAGACGCCGATAAAGGACATGTCCGCACGGGCTATGGAAGCCACGCAGTCATTGGGACAGCCGGCAAATTTAAATTTATACTTATAGGGGAATGCCGGGCGGTGAAGCTCATCCTGGAAATGCATGGTCATATGGTAACAGGCCTTCATGGTATCATAACAGGCCCATTCACATCTGGCCATACCGTTGCAACAGCTCGGGGTTCTCAGGTCGGAACCGGAACCGCCGATATCGAACCCGGCCTGAGCGAGTTCCTGGAAGGTCGGTTCGAGCTCGTCGGTAGTCGTTCCGAGAAGAATGATATCGCCGGTCGATCCATGCATGTTGGTCAGGCCCGATCCATGTCTCTCCCAGATATCAGCAATGGTTCTCAACGCTTCCGAGGTATAAAACCAGGCCGCGGGCATGTTGATACGCATGGTATGGAAGTGCGAGACTCCCGGAAATTCTTCGGGCACATCACAATAACGGCCGATAACCCCGCCGCCATAACCCAGAACACCAACTATGCCGCCGTGCTTCCAGTGGCCTATCTTTTCGTTATAGGACTTCTCCAGAATGCCAAGCAAGTCCTTGGACATATCATTTTTGGCTGCAGCAGTCTTGATCTCCTTAACGAAACTTGGCCATTTACCCTTCTCAAGTTCATCCAGCATCGGGGTATTTGGTAATTGGTCTGCCATAATGACTCCTTACTTTTACTCTGCGAGGCAAAAGCCTCTTGTATTTGATCTGCAAATATCTCTACTTTTGTTCTGCCATCTCGTACTTGGTGAAATTTATAACAAACTAACGTATGATTATTTATTTTTACGTCTTTCCATTGCCGGACGAGAAAATCTCTTCAATAATGTCTTCCCGATATGCAAACTCGACTGTATTTTCCTGCACTTCAAATGTATTAAAAGCAATTAATGTAAAATAATTCACAAGCATGTCAAGCCCAAAATGCGCAATTATTCGTTTATAAACAATTATTTATGCTGCTTTTACGAACTGCTTTCCTTATGCATTCCATTACTATTGATACGAAGTAAAACGCCCCGCTTTTAACTAAATATTGGTATTCCGATGGATAAATAATATAGGCTAATCTAACATTTTTAGAGCAGCCAAGCTTGTGAAAAAAGTATCTAAGTAAATAGGATAAATGGAATCTCAGGATTCTTCGAAGAGGCGCTCATTCATTCTTCGGGATTGTCATCCGATATATCATCCGTATCGGAATCGTCTTTGAGCTCCCCTTTGATTCGATGATAAGCATCATCCAGCATAAATGTGAATTTTTCGAATTCATCAAAATCGAAATGCAGGGTAATATCGTTATAGACGACATGCACCCGCCTGCCCTTACAGACAAAGACCCCTTTGTTTTTCTCATGCTTTGCCATCTTGCCCTCGCTGATTGATGATCTGTTCTATTATACGTAATATGGCTCCCAGTGTCAGGCTATTTCTGGACATACTATTCACCATCCGTACCAGGCAAAACCTTCTTGTTGACTTTATGCTCCCTATTTATTTTTTTGACATGTATCAATTACAAACGTCTTGGAAAATGACACCTTGGGTAGAATATTAAGAAAAATCAAATAAGCAAAAAGTGAGGGAACGATGAGACCACAGAAAATCTTGCTCAGCATTGCGTTATTTATTCTGGCGCTGATGCTTATCCCGTCATTTCTGAATGCCCAGGGGATCAAGGTCGCCGACGGGCTGACGATTGACGGCCAGATCCGTGAACGTACCGAGTTTGACGGCAAAGATTTCAACACTGACACCGACATGATCGAAAGATCATACCTGAGAACACGTCTGGGACTGAAATTCACCCGCATTGAAAATACCCAGATCTACCTGCAGTTTCAGGATTCGCGCAATCTGGGCACAAACTCAGGCGGCCTTACCAACGACGACAACCTGGGCATTCACCAGGCCTATATCAAGTTCATGATTCCGGGCATGGAGGGTAGCTGGCTGCAGCTCGGACGTTTTGAAGCCAAATATGGACGTGAAAGGGTAATCGGCGCTGTTGGTTGGAGCAATATCGGGCGGACATTCGACGGCCTGCGTTTTGGATATGACGGTGGATTTCTGTCATTTGATCTGTTCCTGCTCAAAATCGTAGAACGCGGATTCGGCACACCATCGCGTGCCGGGGATCATCATCTTTATGGCCTCTACACCCGATGGCTGGAAAGGCACCTGCATATATTCGGGCTGCTGGATTACGACCACCAGGAATCCTTCCCCGGTTCGGATGAGCCTACCCTGGCACGATATACACTGGGGACATATTATCATCGTACCACCCGCTCCGGCTTTGATGTTGCGCTCGATCTGGCTTATCAGGGCGGGGAGTATGACAGAATCAATGTCGATAAAATAGCGGCTTACATGCTTGCGGCAGAACTTGGTTATACATTTGTAAACAGCGACGCCAGACCGCGTATCGGGGCAGGTGTGGATATGACCTCCGGCGATGAGGGCATTGATGCCTCTGAGCTGAATACCTACGATAATCTTTATTACACCGGGCATGCATACCGGGGATATATGGATTTATTTGTTGAGAATCCGTTCGAGGGTCTCTTCGATCTTTTCGGACGGGTGTCTATAATGCCGACCGATAAATGGTGGTTTGGATTCGATTTTCATTATTTCCGCACCATGGAAGATTACTTCATATTGACTGAGCCAATTGGTGATAACACATCCAGCGCCATCGGCAGCGAGATCGATTTCACGGCGAAGTATAATATTTATGAGAATCTCGACGCTCAGGGCGGGCTGTCTCTGTTTTTCCCATCCGAGGACTGGCAGGGTGATGACTCCGACACCGGCACCTGGTTTTATTTCATGCTGACCGCAGGATTGTAGTTGAAATATTACGCGGCGCACGAGGACGTACGCCGCACACAAACGTTGACCGCTGGATTGTAAAGCGGATGCGGGGAAAAATTGCAGGGCAGGTTCCCTGCGAACCTGCCATCGCTGACAAATGGATTTGTCGGCGGCACCCGAATTTAATAGGCAGGACCACGGGGGTCTTGCGCTACGCAAACTGAAATAACACGATGTAATTTCGTCCATGTGCCGCCGGGAACCCATTCCCGGCCGATAGCCATCGGGTTAGGGAACCCGACGGCACAAAAATACGATTAGTTTTGTAGGGGGCTTCTCTACGAACTCCGAATGACATTTTGTGAACACCGACTTTATCAACAAGCCCAAAAGGGATGGGATATCCATAAAACAGACATCTAATAGCATCCCAAAAAATCTCAAAAAAACTCTCAATTCCCACTTGATTTTTTCTGCGGAACTTTTATATTGCCCCGCTGTTAGCACTCTTATTAAGTGAGTGCTAATAATGGCAAGTAGATAAATTAAGTCTAATATATTGAGTAAATTATTAAAAATGAGGAGGTTCGCATGAACATTCAGCCTTTGGCAGACAGGGTTCTGGTTGAGCCAATGGAGCCCGCCGAGGTTAAAAAGGGTGGAATTATTATTCCCGACACCGCCAAGGAAAGGCCCCAGGAGGGCAAAATTATCGCGGTCGGCAGCGGCCGGGTGACCGACGAAGGCAACAAGGTCAATATGGAAGTTTCCGTAGGCGACAAGATTCTTTACGGCAAATACTCAGGTTCGGAAGTCCGGGTCGAGGACAAAGAGTATTTGATAATGCGTGAATCAGATATTCTGGCAGTTGTGCAAGACTAAAATAAAAGGAGATGATAAATTATGGCTAAGATGATTGAATACGATACCATAGCCCGCGACCACCTCAAAAAGGGCGTGGACAAGCTGGCCAATGCGGTCAAGGTCACATTGGGGCCGCGCGGCCGCAATGTGGTAATAGATAAGAAGTTCGGTTCGCCGACCATCACCAAGGACGGCGTAACGGTTGCAAAAGAGATCGAACTCGAAGATCACTTCGAGAATATGGGCGCCCAGATGGTCAAGGAAGTCGCTTCCAAGACCTCCGATATCGCCGGTGACGGTACCACCACCGCAACTGTGATGGCCCAGGCGATCTTCCGCGAAGGCATCAAAAACGTTACCGCCGGCGCCAATCCAATGAGCCTCAAGCGCGGTATTGATCTCGGTGTCAAGGCCGTAGTTGATGAGCTCCAGAAGCTCTCCCGCCCGGTGGCTGGGAAGAAAGAGATTTCGCAGGTTGGCACAATCTCATCCAACAATGACAAGCTGATCGGCGACCTGATTGCCGAAGCGATGGAGAAGGTCGGCAAGGACGGCGTGATCACGGTTGAGGAGGCCAAGGGCACGGAGACTGAGTTGACAGTTGTCGAAGGTATGCAGTTTGACCGAGGTTACCTCTCCCCCTACTTCATTACTGACCCTGATAATATGGAAGCTGTCCTGGAGGATCCGATGATCCTGATCCATGACAAAAAGATCTCTAACATGAAAGACCTGCTCCCGATCCTGGAGAAGGTTGCCCAGATGGGCAAGCCGTTGCTGATAGTGGCCGAGGATCTCGAAGGCGAAGCCCTGGCCACGCTGGTGGTCAACAAGCTGCGCGGCACGATTAAGGTCGCTGCTGTGAAGGCTCCGGGTTTCGGCGATCGCAGAAAAGCCATGCTGGAGGATATTGCCACCCTGACCGGCGGCAAGGTGATCTCTGAGGAGGTCGGCTTCAAGCTTGAAAACACAGTGGTTTCAGATCTGGGTACAGCCAAGAAAGTCAATATCGACAAGGATAACACGACCATAGTCGAAGGCGGCGGAAGCACCGATGAAATTAAGGGGCGTATCTCCCAGATCAAGAAGCAGATCGAGGATACAACCTCCGACTATGACCGCGAGAAACTGCAGGAACGCCTGGCCAAGCTGGCCGGAGGTGTGGCGGTTATCAATGTCGGCGCGGCCACCGAGACCGAGATGAAGGAGAAGAAGGCGCGTGTCGAGGACGCCCTTCATGCCACCCGTGCCGCGGTCGAGGAGGGTATTATCCCCGGCGGCGGCGTTTCCTTCCTGCGTGCAATAAAGGCGCTGGACAATGTCAAGGCCGAAGGCGACGAAAAAATCGGCGTCAATATTATTAAGAAGGCGCTGGAAGCCCCGATCCGTCTAATCGCCAGCAACGCCGGAGTGGAGGGCTCGATTGTGGTCAATAAGGTTTCTGAGATGGATACCAATTTCGGTTATAATGCTCAGACCGACCAGTATGTGGATATGCTCGAGGACGGCGTTATCGATCCGACCAAGGTTGCCCGTATTGCCCTTGAAAATGCCTCCTCTATCGCCTCCCTGCTGCTGACAACTGAGGCGATTATCTCCGACAAGCCCTCCAAGGAAGGTGATGAAGGCGGTATGCCCGGCGGTATGCCTCCCGGAGGAATGGGCGGCATGGGCGGAATGTACTAATCGAAAGTCTGTATTTAATGATAGAAAAGCCCTGTCAGAGGACGGGGCTTTTTTGTTGTGTTCGATATGTTTAGTTGACAATCAAAACATGATTCAATAAGATCATCATAGTCAACTAACAATAAAAAAAGGATTGTATGCCAGGACTGTCGCTTTTGTTCTCCAAAACCGGGATCGAAGCGCAATCTGCTGCCGGCTTCGAGTCAACTCTGAAAGAAATGCATTTCTTTCAAGGCTATCGCTCAGAAATTCTGTACAAGGGGAAAAACATAATAATCGGCTTCTCAGGATATGAGGGCTATCCGATCACTCGATATGAATTCGATGACCTGATAATATTTTTTGAAGGAAAGATCTATAACCGCAGTGAGAATGAAAAATCCCAAATTTTGAAATCTATAGCAAAAACCGCTTTGCAGGGAGACGCTGCCAGGATTCCGGCTGCACTGCGTGAGAAGCTGGTAGATTTAGATGGTGAGTTCTGGTTTGCCGCGATCGATACAACTAATCAAAAATTTCTGATAGCAAACGATTCCCTCGGCAAACTCCCGCTTTACTACCATGAATCATCGAATGGCCTGACTATCTCAAGGGAAATATCATTCGTGCGAAGGCTCGATGATGTTCATGATTTTGACCGATATGGTACAGCTCAGTTCTTGATGCTTCACTATCCTCTCGGAGGCAGGACAATTTTTTCCGGGATTAAGAAAATGCCGCATGCTTCATTTATGCAGGCGGAAGATACGAGAACTTTCTCAGAGCCCATCAGATACCATCAATGGGATATTAAAACAGTGCATGATAAATCTTCAATAGAAGAGTCTGCTGAGAGACTATTATTTCAGGCAAAGGATGCTGTGAATGGCCGCAATTCCTTAAACATATCTGAAAAATCAATTATCGCTTTATCCGGCGGCCTCGACTCCCGGGCTGTGCTTGGGATATTGAAGGCGGCGGGTGTGGGAATGCTGGCCGCAAGTTCGATCAATTACAGCCGCAGCAATCTATTCGATGTCAATATTGCGGAAAAAGTAGCGGCCGTCCAGGATGTGGAATTTATCAGAATACAGCTGGAGAATCCGAAATTTGGTGATTTGGAAAAGATTGCGGAAATCAAACCGGGATTGAACAACATTTCGATGGCCAATGCTCTGGGGCTATACACAAACTTGTTGGACAGGTTTCCGTATGGCGCTGATTTTTATACCGGTGACGGTGGCGCTTCCATGAAAACGCCATATAGAAGCCAGGGCGGAATTAAATCGAAAGATCAGTTGCTTCAGCAGATATTCAATACTCCTGCAGTTTTTGATGATGATGAAATGAAGAGGCTGCTTGGCCTGGGGATCTCAGATTTAGTTGATGATTTTGAAGGAGAAGTATCAAGCTACCCGCCTGAGAGCTGGAGAGAAAAATACCTTTATTATACGGTCTTCGATTACCTCACAAACTTCGGATACGAGGGCGAGGATCGCAGCCGTTATTTCTTCTGGACCCAGACGCCCTTTGAAGCGATCCCGTTTTATATCAACGCCCTCAGAATTCCGGACCGATTCAAATCCGGACTCAAACTTATGAATCGGTTTTTGAAGTTGTGTGATCCCGCACTTTTGAATGTGGTATATGCCGATTACGGAGCCAAACCTGAATCATCCCGTATACGGACAAAACTGCTGGTGAGAAGATTTATGAAAAGGCATCCGGCGCTTTTGCGAAGAATGCGGAGAGTTGTATTTCCGCGGACATACAGGCCAAAGCCAATCGAAGACCATCTGCTCGATTATGCATTGGGCTCATTGAGGCATGCCGGTTTTCTATCCAATATTATTGACTCTGACTACCTGGATAAGCTCTTACGGAGACCCATCAGCAGGTCCCGGTTTGAAAGCCTGCTGTCGCTGATTTTGGCCTGCAGGAAGATGCATGGATGAAACATAAAACTGACCACATCAATCCTCTTGCGAAGCAGGTGCATTTTTATTAGATTAAGAGCCTTTGGCAGAACAAATTGCCGACATTTGTGTTGCTTGATTATTGAAGATAATTAAGTAGAAAGGAAATAGAAAATGCAGGACGTATTTGATTTCGCCATGCAGATGGAGCAGGATGGCCGAGATTATTACGAGGAGATGGCCTCCAAGACTAAAATCCCGGCTCTGAAGAAGATTCTTACGGGCCTGGCCGATGATGAAAAGCGTCATTACCAGATATTCAAGAATCTTAAAGAGCAGCACTCGGATCAGGTCTCGCAGCTTTCGGAAAAGTCGACCACCATCATGAGCGACGCCAGGAATATTTTTGAGCAGTTATCCGGAGACGAAGTTGAGGTTGATACTGCCGGTGACGCTATCGAGGTCTGGGAGCATGCCCAGGAAATCGAGAAAAAGAGCGAAGATTTCTATCGCGAAAAGGCCGGTGTCGTTCCCGATAAGACCGCCAGGGACCTGCTGAACAAAATAGCAGACGAGGAACATAAGCACTGGGCCCTGATCGAATCTGTCATGCAGTTTCTGCATCGACCCGACAGATGGCTCGAAGATGCAGAATGGAACCATCTCGAGGAATACTAAATCAACCTTGCTAATTTGCGGGGAGATGCCGTCGAGCGAGATGGTTTCTCCCCTTTTTGATATTTTGACCATATATTGCCGGGACGTCAAATAAAGGAGAATAAAATGTCTGAAAGCAGTGGAACCTCTGTCAGCAAGAAGGGAGCTCCCCGCTGGGACCTGGAATCCGTCTTTCCGGGAGGCAGTAGATCCGATGAATACAAGCAGTATAGAGAAAACTTGAAGAAGGATCTGGATGCTCTCGAGTCCCGGATGAAGTCAATCAAGGATAAAGCCGATCAATTGAACCGCAGCGAAATTATCGGGCTCATAGAGGAACTCCAGAAATTATACCAGAAGGTTGAACTGGTTTACTCATTTGCGGGATGTTTGTCGGCAGCTGACGTGAAGGATGATCACGCTTATCATGTCTATTCCGAAGCGCAGGGATATCAGTCGCAGTGGGAGAATTTGAAGACCACCCTGGAATCGTTCATCCTGGAATTGAGCGACAGCGCCTGGGAGAATCTGCTCAAGGATGACAGGGTCAAACGCATCAGGTTCTATCTGGATGAAATCCGCAAAATTGCAGAAATAAAAATGCCTCCGGATAAGGAAGCGCTGGTGCTTGATCTGGCTGTCAACGGCTATCATGCCTGGAATAATATCTACACAAAAATGGCGGGCGGTAGCACGGTAGAATTTACTGAAGATGACAAGACCGAGGTGATTTCACTGGGACAACTGGCGCTCAAGATGGGCTCGCCGGACAGGGCTATTCGCAAAAAAGCGTTTGATAAGCTAACCGAAGCCTGGCAAAAGAATGCTGACCTGGCAAGTATCATGCTCAATTCGCAGGCCGGATTTCGACTCTCGCTCTATAAACATCGCGGATGGAAATCGCCTATATTCGAGCCGCTTTTGATCGGACGTCTGCAGGAAAAAACCCTGGATGCGATGTGGGAATCGGTTCAAAATGCCGCGCCCAGATACCAGCAGTATATCGATGCTAAGAAGAAGCTCATGGGCGCCGACACATTCTGCTGGTACGATCAGATTGCGCCGGTGGGAAAATCATCGAAAGAATTTAACTTTAATGAGGCTTCGAAGTTCATCATCGAGCAAATTCAGGATTTCTCGAATGATATGGCGGAGTTTATCAAACATGCCCTTGGGAATAACTGGGTTGAGGCGGAAAATCGTCCCGGCAAGGCTGCGGGAGGCTTCTGTACCGGGCTGGGTGAGGTCAAGGAGAGCCGTATCTTCATGACTTTTGAAAGCAATTATGACAGCCTTTTAACTTTGGCTCATGAGCTGGGGCACGCCTATCATCATCACGTGCTCAAGGATGATCCCGCCTTTGCGCAATTCTACCCCATGGGATTGGCCGAGACTGCCTCGACATTCAATGAGCTGCTGGTAACCGATGCCGCGCTTTCGCAGGTCAGTGATCCGCAGGAGAAGATCATGCTTCTGGACCAGAAGATCGGGAACGGATTTGTGATGTTCTGCAATATCCATGCACGTTATATTTTTGACAGGAGTTTTTACAAAGAGCGCGCTAAGGGAACTGTCAGCAAAGACCGCTTAAACGAACTGATGCTGGATTCACAGAAAATTGCCTTCTGTAATATGCTTGATGAGAACGGATATCACCCCGAATTCTGGGCCTCGAAGCTGCATTTCTTCGAAACTTATGTTCCGTTTTATAATTTTCCGTATACATTTGGATATCTGTTTTCGAATGCTGTCTATCATCGAGCCAAAGATGAGGGAAAGTCGTTTGCAGAAACATACCGTGAGCTGTTGTCGGATACCGGTGTGATGACATCCGAGGATGTCGCGAAGAAATATCTCGATGCCGACCTGACTGATCCGGCCTTCTGGAAATGGGTGACCGACAAAGCCACCGACGATATTCCGGAATTTGTGCAACTGGCTGAAAAAGTCTGATGCTATTAAATGAAAGCGTCATTTACCGTCATTCTGAGCGAGGCGAAGAATCAGTTCGATCCGTGAGAGATTCTTTGATTACTTCGTTCCCTCAGAGTGACGTAATGAAACCATAGGTATAGGTCAAATCCTTCCGGGATTTGACGTGTTTGGTGCCCCATCACCTGCAGGGGTGGAATTGATCGGGAGGGTGACCCAATCTTCAGATTGGGAGGGATTTATCGAGAGAGATCCCAAGCTAAAGCTTGGGGCACCCAGAAAGCTGAATATTGTGCCGGGCTTACCTCCGGGTGCGTTCGGAAATACGCGGCGCACGAGACGTACGCCGCGCACGAATATATTTGTCATTCCGAGAGAGTCCCGATCTTTGGTCGAGGATGACCGTGGGAATCTCAGCCGATGTATCAAGAACATCATAAGAGATTGCCGCGTCCGTCAACAGCCGGATTCAAAATCGCTACACTCCTGGCAATGACGACGAAAAAAGATCATGCTGGGTACACTCGTAAATACAGCCGCTGTTATCGCGGGAAGTCTGGTGGGGCTATTGATCCATGCCCATCTCCCCGACCGCCTAACACGTATCGCCTTTCAGGGCATCGGCCTTTTCACGCTCTTCATTGGCGTCAGGATGGCCTCAGAGACCGGCAGCCTTCTGATACTGATCTTCAGCATGGTGATCGGCTCGATTCTTGGCGAACTGATAGATCTTGACAAGCATCTGGGAAATCTGAGTGATAAGCTCAAGACCAAGCTGAAATCCAAAAATGAAAAATTCACAGAGGGGCTGATCACGGCTTTCCTTCTATGGTGTATGGGTTCGATGACTATCATTGGCGCTATGGAGGAGGGTTTCGGCGATCCACCCAATCTGCTTCTCGCCAAGTCGGTGCTGGATGGTTTCTCGTCGGTGGCGCTGGCGGCCTCGATGGGGATCGGCGTTATGTTTGCGGCCGTTCCGCTTCTAATTTATCAGGGGGGGCTGACGCTGCTGGCCTCGAGCCTTCGCGATGTTATGGCCGATCCGGTGATTGCCGAGATGACCGCGGTGGGCGGACTGCTCCTGATCGGCCTCGGCATCAATATCCTCGAAATCAAAAAGCTGAAAATTTTGAATATGCTGCCGGCCTTGGTAGTGGCGGTGGCGCTGGCGCTGATATTTTTGTAGGCACAAACTGCGGTAACCCACATGAAATGTGGGTATTGACGGTCATCCCGCTATATTTTTCTTCAAGGCATTCATTAGAGAAAAGTGTCCCACTGAGCGCATCAGGAGGTACGCCCGGCACGAAATGTTTTCCCTGCTCTAAGGTCATTTCCCACGAACTTTAAAATGCCGCGAATACCGGCCTCTAACCCATTATCCAAAATATGGTTATCACAAATGGCCGGGAGCTGCGTATAATTTCAAACGGCAAATTGGGCTTGCCAGAATCAGGATTTGAGTTATATTTAATTTTGGTGAGGATTATCTACTTCGCGGTAGACTGCTATATGAACTTTCATTGGAAGAGTGGTGACACATGCGCAAAATTGCATCAATTTTTTTGGTACTCTTATTTATCTTTTCAGTCAACATTTTAGCTGACGATCCCTCCGAACAGAAAGAGGAACTGCCGATCGGGTTCACCGAAGAAGAACTGACCCGTCTCGATGAAATCGGTATGAACCACAGATGGACCGCCCCTCCCCCAGGGCCCGGAATCAGGAGCTGTGCGGAATGGGAACCCTCGGAAGGAGTGATCATTAGATATCCATTTGGAATATCCTATGCGATAATTGCCGAAATGTCAGAGGATATAATAGTCTATACCATTGTAGCCTCGACATCCCAGCAGGCCACGGTAACGAGTTACTACAACTCCTATGGCGTCAATATGGCCAATGTGCAGTTCATAATCGCGTCATCCGATAGCTACTGGACGCGTGATTACGGTCCCTGGTTTATCTTTGACGGCAACGGCGACTTCGGAATTGTGGATCCGATCTACAACCGTCCCCGTCCCAACGACGATGCCATTCCATCAGCCATCGGGACAGCCTGGAGCGTACCGGTTTACGGACTTTCCATCGAAACCGCGGGCGGAAATTATATGTCCGACGGGCTGGGGCAGGCGATGGCCTCGACCCTGACTCTTACCGAGAATCCGGGACTGACAGAATCCGAGATCGACTCTATGATCCTGGCTTATATGGGCAATGATTACTTTATGTATCCCGACCCATTGGGAGAATATATCGAACATATTGATTGCTGGGGAAAATTCCTGAGCCCGCAGTCAGTCCTGATCCTGGATGTGCCCAGCTGGCACTCCCAGTACGATGAATTGAATGATGCCGCCGATTCGATCGAATCGCTGACAAGCGCCTGGGGCCGTCCCTATACCGTGGTAAGGGTTTACAGTTCAGGCAGCGAAGCTTATACAAACTCTGTAATCTTAAATGATAAGGTTTTGGTGCCTGTTTCCGGTACCGGTAACGATGCTGCGGCTTTACAGGCTTATCAGGATGCCATGCCGGGCTACGAGGTGCTGGGCTTTTCCGGAAGCTGGTATAATACCGATGCTCTTCACTGCCGTACAATGGGCGTGCCCGATCCCGAAATGCTTTTCATCCACCATATACCGCTCTATGTTTCCAATGATACCATAAATGATTATAGTGTATCCGCAAAAATAGTCGACCATTCCGAAACCGGTCTGATTATGGATTCCTGCAAGATTTATTACAGGATCAACGACGGAGCCTGGGAGTACAGTATGCTTTCGGCCGGAGTCGATCCATACATGTATGAAGGCACCATCCCGGCCCAATCGTGGGGTTCAGAAATAGAATATTATGTGCAGGCAGGCGACAACTCGGGACGTGTGGAACATCACCCCTATGTCGGGCCCGATGGCCCGCATGTTTTCAACGTTCTGGATGTCAATCCCGTCATAAATCTGTCACAAAGCTCATTCAGCTTCCAGGGCACAGAGGGCGAAAAAGCAACCATGTATGACACATTGACAATAACAAACTCCGGCAGTGGAGTACTCAACTGGAATGCTACCAAAACTCAGACCTGGCTGAACCTCTCGCCCGCGAGCGGTGTGGCGCCCAGCAATATGCAAATCGCGGTAAACACCTCCGGGCTTTCGGTGGGAACTTATTACGACACTATCACAGTAACAGGCGCTGGAGCGACAAATTCCCCTCAGGTCGCGGAAGTTATACTTACGTTAAATCCGGCAACACCTCTTGTGTTAACAACCGATCCTGCCGACGGCGCTACCGAAGTTCCGATAGATGCCTTAATCTCGGCCTCCTTCTCAATTGATATGGACGGCTCCACAATTAACGAAAGCAGTATGCTGGTGAGAACTGGCGGAGGTGAATATTACGGCGGCACTGTCAACTACATTCCCTTATCGAGAACTGCGGCTTTTGTATGTGACAGCAATTTCGATAAGGATCAGAGGATATACGTGGATCTGACAACAGATATTCAATCCTCGCAGGGGATGCCGCTCGGCGGCACTTATACATTCGACTTCTTCACCGTGACCAATAATCCACCCAATACGCCGTCCGATCCGTTCCCAGCCGATGACGCAGTCGATGTACCGATCACAGCAGACTTGAGCTGGAGCGGCGGTGATCCTGACGGAGATGATGTCGAATATACGTTATATTTCGGCCAGCAGAATCCGCCCCAGTCTTACGCTACCAGCCTGACCGAACCGACTTTCGACCTGCCTGAACTCGAGAACGAAACACATTACTACTGGTATGTTAAGGCATTTGACGGATACGGCGGAATTGCCTCCATGCCGATCTGCGATTTCACTACTGAAATCGGCTATATCTGCGGTGATGCCAATGGTGATTTGACTGTGAATGTCAGCGATGCGGTTTCTATCATCAATTTTGTCTTTGTGGGCGGTCAGGAGCCAGATCCCTACCAATCGGGTGACACCAATTGCGACGGATCAATTAATGTGAGTGATGCGGTCTGGATCATCAACTTCGTTTTCGTGGGTGGAAATGATCCCTGCGATACCAATGGCGACGGGGAGCCCGACTGCTAAAACGTGAGTTCTATATATAGCCTGCTCCGAAACCCGCCCAGACATGGGCGGGTTTTTTAATGCTGTAAGACATCCAGGCCTGATATTTCCAATGTTTTGCGGAACAAGATGTCTATTATCCTGTTTTTTTGCAAACAATGATTGACATATTAAACTATTAAGAGTATAATTGTCCACATTACATCATCAAGGAGGAGATTTTGGAATTCAAAGGTAAGAAGGCGCTTGTTACCGGATCGACCCGAGGTATCGGTCTTGAGACTGCACGTATACTGGCAAAGGGCGGAGCTGATGTCTGTGTAAATTATTTCCGTTCTCGCAAGAATGCCGATGGTGCAGTCGAGGAATTGAAATCATACGGTTCGGATGCATTCGCTGTCAGGGCCAATGTGGGCAATCATGAACACATCCCCCCCATCTTCGAACAGATCAAGGAACGATGGGGCAAACTGGATATTCTGGTTTCCAATGCGGCACTGGGCCTGCCCACTAAGGCGATCGAGATGACCGACAAGGCCTGGCATCTTTCCATGCATACCAACGCCCAGGCGCTTCTGGTTCTGGTCCAGAAGGGCGAGTTTTTGATGCCTGACGGTTCCAAGATCGTAGCCTTATCTTCGCTCGGATCCAACAGGTATATCCCCGGTTATGCGGCCATAGGTGTCTCCAAGGCCGCAATCGAGACTCTCACAAAGTATCTGGCATACGAACTTGCGGAACGCAGGATCAACGTGAATACCGTTTCAGGCGGTTTTATCGACACCGACGCCCTGAAGAGCTTCGAAAGCTATGAACACATGCTTAACGAAGCGATCCGCCGCACCCCCTATGGCCGGGCAGGAAAACCTGAAGAGGTGGCCGAGGTGGTTGCCTTTTTATGCAGCGACAGGGCCAGCTGGGTAACCGGCCAGGTGCTGGTCGTAGACGGAGGATATTCACTGGCATAATCGGTTTTGTGTTAAAATTTGACTTATACCTTTAACAGCATATATTCAGCCACATGAATAATACAAAAATCTCGACATCATTGAGCTGGATCGAAGTCAGCCGGGAGAATATTCTCAATAATATCAGGGTCATCCGGAAAAAAATCGGTCCTGATATCAAGATAGCGGCGGTGGTCAAGGCCAACGCTTACGGGCACGGCTATCATGAAATTGCACAGATTCTTGAGGACGAGCAGATCGAATTTCTGGCGGTCCATAGCCTGGAAGAGGCATTCATTCTGAATGAGGGCGGATACTCGCCCGAACTTCTGATAGTCGGCTATGTACCGTATGACCAGCTCAACGAGGCAGTTGAGTCAGGATTTCATCTAACCGTCTATAACACTGACACTATCAGACAACTCGAGAAACTGAAGACATCAAAAAAAGCGAAAATCCACCTTAAGCTGGAAACGGGAACAAATCGTCAGGGAATTGATGAAAAGGAACTGCCTTCCTTTATCGGACTTTTAAAAAATACAAAAAAGATCGATCTGATCGGAGCATCCACTCATTTTGCGAATATCGAGGACACAACAGATCATTCCTATGCACAGTCTCAGCTCGACCGCTATAAGGAGATTTTAGCTGAAATAGAGAACGCCGGTCTCGAGATCCCGATAAAACATACGGCCTCTTCAGCGGCCTCCCTTCTGTTTTCAAAGACCCACTATAATATGATCAGGTTTGGCATTTCTCTGTATGGGCTCTGGCCCTCCAAGGAGACCTATCTTTCCTATCGTTTGGCCGGCGGCGAGAATAATCTGCTTACACCCGCTCTCACCTGGAAGACAAAAGTTGCGCAGATCAAAAATGTGCCCAAGGGGTCGTTCATCGGCTACGGCTGTACATACCGCACGACCGCTGATTCAAAAATCGCCGTACTGCCTCTGGGTTATTATGATGGTTATGACCGCAAACTTTCGAATCTTGGTTATGTCCTGATCAAGGGCGAGCGCGCTCAGGTACGCGGCAGAATCTGCATGGATAATATTATGGTGGATGTTACCAATATACCGAATGTGAAGATCGAAGATGAGGTCGTGCTTCTGGGCCGTCAGGATGGCGATGTTATCACGGCAGAGCAGATGGCCTCGTGGGCGCAGACCATCAACTACGAAATTGTGGCGAGAATCAATCCGCTACTTCCCAGAAAAATTATATAGGAGGTCGCTATGCCTTCCATCGATTCAAAAGGGGTCAAAATATATTATGAGGATACTGGTTCGGGAACGCCAATTGTATTCGTGCATGGTCTCGGTATCGACAGACGAATTTTCAAATACCAGATCGATGCTCTAAAAGAGAAATTTCGCCTCATAACATTTGATCTCCGCGGCCATGGCAAGTCAGAAGCTCCTGAAACCGGCTACTCCTACAATTATTTTGCCGATGACCTGAAGAACCTTATCGAGCATCTTGCCCTGAAAGATTTTCATCTGGTTGGACTCTCTCTGGGCGGAGCGGTAGCAGTCCGTTATCAGATCGAGAATCCGGAAAAAGCCAAATCGTTAACATTGATCGGCTCGCATATAGTCGGCTATATGAAATTTCAGGACTGGCCAAATATGTTCAAGATCGCCCGCAAAGAGGGTGTGGAGAAGGCTCGCGAAACATGGAAGAATTTCAGGCTGTTTGAGAATCTTAAAGACGCCAAAGAGAAATTCGATATCCTCACCGATATGGTCAATGATTTCTCCTGTGCATACTGGCTTGATCCCGATCCCCGCTACGATGAACCGAATGATTTGAAGCGCCTGGATCAAATCGAGATTCCTGTGCTTCTTGCAGCCGGCAAGGATGATCAGGATTTCTATCCGATTGCAGAACTGGCCCGGGTAGAACTTCCCAACTCAAAGTTCATAGAATTCGATTCCGGGCATTTAGTATCATTCGAAAAGCCGGACGAGTTCAATAATGTCCTTTTGAAATTTATCGAAGAAATTGACTAGTTAAAATCGACTGAATGCACTCTACTGGTTCCCTCAGATCCTGATTCGCCCTTGGGCGAATTGTGATCTGATGGTATATCCATCTATAATAAAGTGTCAGTTCTCATCCCCGATTCCATCGGGGACAGGAACTGACACAACTTATACCAAAGCATTGCTTTGTCGAAAATCTCAAAGACTGATACGCATTCCGTCATAAGCAAACTCCATCGGAAAGTACTGATATTTTATCGCCGGCAGGGAACGCAGATTGCGGTAGGACATTCCAAAGTCCTCTTCGATATGAGTGAGCAGGATTTTATGAGCGCGCATCTGCTCAGCAGTCTCAAGCATGCTTTCGAAGGTGATAGTGCTTGCGGTGATCTGTTTGTTTACGATCTCCCTTCTGAAGACAGTTTTGTCCTCCCAGTAATAGCAGGGCACAATGATAAGGTCCGCATCGAAAGCCTCGCTGATCGGCTTGAATTGATTTGACCTTGCAGGCAGGTACACGATCTTATGGGCGCCGTCATAAATAACAAAATAATAACCGTCATCTGCATCGAGTCTCACCGGCAAAATGTTAATATTGCCGATGCCCATAATTTCGCAGTCATGCATCTCGATCAGGTTGATGATACAGAAGTCATTGCGGTATTTTTTCAACTTTTGATAGATGTAATTTGTCTCGTCCTTCAGAGCCGGGATATAGACATTGATGGCCTCCCAGATCGGATTGTCAATCACCGAATCGTAATTCAGGTTTTCGATTACACGCACCCCTCCGGCGCATTCAGGCTTCCAGTTTGGGATTATCAGGTTCTCCACCATGTCGATTTCCTCGCGGTTGAGCTGGTGACGGATATCCTCGGGCATACCGATCAAAAGCGACTCATTGAACAAAAACACAGCCGGACCGCTTCTTGAATACGGTATTCCCCGTTTACGTGCCTCGCGGCATACGCGGCACTGGCATCCCGGCCGCGGGGGCGGATTGATCCCGCCTGAACCTAAAATAGATATTTCCATACGATGATTTAAACTCTATAATGGATGATATGTCAAGGTCAAACTGAGGACTTCAGTAAGAAGCACCGTTAAGATATGGGTGCCCCGTCCCCGTTGGGCCGTTCCGGCCCATAAGGGGTGGGATTCGCTTCTTTTTAATAAAAGATTCTGGATGATTCAAAGATCCCACAGCTGCGCTGTGGGGCACCCATGATCGTCTTCCTCCCTTGTTATTATAGTTGAAACTCGCTTCAACAAAGACTATATTACCGGATCAGAAGTTGACCTGGAAAGATATTTTAGTAATCCGAAAGGCAGCCGAATTTGGCCCAGAAATCGGAACGACAGCTAAAAGTTGTTCTTCTCATGATTATCTTCGTCACGATTGCAGGCACTGCTGGATATATGCTCCTGGCAGAGCAGGGATTCCTTGATTCTCTTTACATGACAGTCATATCGATTACCACAGTCGGCTACCATGAAGTCTTTGAGATCACCCCGCGGCTCCAGGTTTTTACGATACTTCTCATTTTATCCGGGGTGGCCACAATATTTTACGGCATCATGGTTGTAATGCAGATGGTTGTGGAGGGTCAGGTCGCAACTATTTTAGGAAGGAGACGAATGGAAAAAGACGTTAAGAAGCTCAAGAATCATTACATCCTGGCCGGCTTCGGGCGGGTCGGGCAGATAGTCTATAACGAATTTGAAAAAAGCGGCAGACCTTTTGTCGTGATCGAAAGCAACGCCGAGATGATAAACATTTTGCAGAACAAAGGCGGACTTTACATAGAGGGAAATTCCACCGAGGATGAGGTTTTGCACCAAGCCGGAATCGACAGGGCGGTAGGACTTGTATCCACGATCCCGTCCGAATCCGATAATGTTTATCTTGCACTTTCCGCCCGGCAGCTTAATCCCGACCTCAAAATAATCGCCCGCGCCGACAGCCCCGATGCCGAGAAGAAACTATACCGCGCCGGAGCGGATAGGGTTATCTGCCCCTATGAGCTGGGCGGAATGCGTATGGCGCTCTCGATCATTCGTCCCAATGTGGTCGATTTTATGGAACTCGAGTCGGCCGGCGCCGAGGCCGACATATCGATCGAGGAAGTCATCGTACCGGAAAACTCCAGCCTCGATGGCGTGACGCTGAAGGACTCGGATCTGAAGAATAAGCTGGATATAATGGTGGTGGCAATAAAGAAACCGGACAAAACCATTCACTTCAATCCCAGCGCCAACACCAATATCGAGGTCGGCGATATCCTTGTCTTGATCGGACGCAAGAGCAACCTTGCCAAGCTGGATTTGATGACCGAGAACAATAAGTAGAGCCTATTTTTTCTTGTCCAGCCAGCCCCGTTTGACCTCACCCAATGTCTCCGGCGGCAGAAGGTACGGCTTGATATCCAATAGCGGTGTGCCGTCGATCATATCCGGATCCTCAATGTAAAGCGTGGTCCCCTCAATCCTGGTCAGTTTCACAACTGTCAGCCCGATTGGATTGGGACGTTTGGGTGAACGGGTGGCGAAGACTCCATGCTGCTCCTCATCATGAGGAGGTGATGCGATCAGCTCATAACCCTCGGATTCATGAAAAACCCAGATCAGTATAAGATGGGAGAAACCATCAAGATCCATCAGGCCATCCTTAAACTCAGGCTGAAGTTCGATATAAGCCTTCACGCCCTTGTTGTGATAATCGCCTTTGGGACAGTCTTCGGTGGTCTTATATGGCGTATGGATTATACCTATGGGCTTCAATGTGAACCTATCCATGGCAAATCCTCTTTAAGAGTTTAGTGGATTTCTATAAAATGGTCCTGCTTTTCCAGTACTTCACCGATAATAGCAGCCATCTCGATGCCTGATGAGCGCAATTCATTCAATATCTGCTCTGTTTTCTCCGGCGGAGCCGATATCAAAAGCCCGCCCGAGGTCTGGGGATCATAAAAGACAGTTTCGAGGTCCTGATCGAGGTCAGCCTTGATATCGACATCTTTCTGGAACACCTCACGGTTGTCATTCAAACCGCCCGGAATCCAGCCTTTGGCGTAACCCAGCACATTCGGAATCAATGGCACACTCTGCGACTGCAATTTAAAGCTGATATTCGAGGCCCGCGCCATCTCGATCATATGGCCAATCAAGCCGAATCCGGTAATATCGGTAGCGGAATTGGCCTCATACTTGACCATAATTTCGGCCGCGATCCGGTTCAACTCGCACATCTGGTTCATGATGAACTCGATATCGGCGGCATCTGCCTGATTATTCTTGAGGGCGGTAGAGATAATTCCTGTCCCCAGGGGCTTGGTCAGGATCACAAGGTCGCCCGGCCTGGCATTGGCATTGGTCTTTATGTCCTTGATCAGGATCCTGCCGGTAACCGCCACACCGTACTTCAGTTCTTTATCCTTAACGGTATGCCCACCAATAATAATCGCTCCCGCCTCCTGCACCTTGTCCTGGCCGCCTCTGAGAATATCGGTCAGCAAAGCATGCGGCATCTCGGCCGGGAAACAGGCGATATTAAGCCCGATAAGCGGTTTCCCGCCCATGGCGTAAATATCCGAAAGCGCATTGGCAGCCGCAATCTGCCCGAAGCGGTAAGGGTCGTCGACGATCGGAGGGAAAAAGTCGGTCGTCATAATCAGCGCCTCGGTTTCGGAAATTCGATATACGCCGGCATCATCGGCTGTGGACGAGCCCACCAGCAGATTTTCGTCGATAATTTGCGGCAATGCGCCTATAATCTGGCTGAGTGCACCTGCACCGAGCTTGGAAGCTCAACCGGCACAGGAGACTTTCTCGGTCAATTTAAATATTTCATCTTTTGAGTTATTCATACGAAACTTAAACCTCGATTCTAATATAATTGTTCTAAGAGGTCAAGAAACAAATAATCCGCAATTCAGCCATATGCGCTTGTTTTTTGCAAGTTTTGTGCTAAATTGTGTGTCTAAATTTCTATGATGGCAGATTTATGCCTGTAAGCTGGAGTTCGGAATGAAAAAATTTATTATAATTGCCATAGTGTTGATCATAGCGGCCCTGGGGTACTACTTCTTCGTTTATGGCAAAAACAGCAACGAAAATCCTTATGAAATCGATCAGATCACGGCAGAAGCCTTCAAAGGCGACCTCGTAGTTTCGATCCATTCCAACGGACGGGTAACCCCGGTTCAGACTGTGGAGATTAAGTCCAAAGCCTCCGGTGAGATAATTGAACTGGGCGTTGATGTCGGCGATTATGTTCACAAAGGAGATCTGATCTGCCGTCTCGATACGGCGACGGTGATGAACAGCTATCTGCAGGCCAAGGCCGACCTGAACGTCGCCCAGGTTACGGTAAAAAAACGCCGGAGGGAATTTGACCGGCAGAAGACTCTTTTTGAAAAGGAGCTCCTGTCCGAACAGGAACTGGACAACACGGAACTGCTTCTGGAACAGGCCAAAGCCTCGCTGGTCAGGGCTGAGGCGGCATTTTCAATTGCCCAGGAACAACTTGAGGACACTGAGATACGATCGCCCATAAACGGGATTGTGCTGCAAAAGCAGGTTGAAGAGGGTCAGATTATATCTTCAGGAGTATCGACAGTCACCGGCGGAACATTGATTATGCAGATAGCGGAGATGGATTCGGTCTATGTTGTGGCCGAGGTTGATGAAACAGATATCGGGCAGGTCGAGGCCGGGCAGAGAGTTAAAGTCAATGCCGATGCTTATCCCGACTTGAATTTCGAGGGCCGGGTCGAGAAAATAGCTCCCATGGCCTCGGTCGAGCAAAATGTGACTGTTTTTGAAGTTACTACGCAAATCGATAACAGCGAGGGCTACCTCAAGGCCGGAATGAACAGTTCTATCGAGATTATCACTGCCGAGGCCTATGGCGCGGTGCTGGTGCCCAATGATGCTGTCAAGGATCCCGAGGCGGTCGGATATACAGGTGAAATCGCTCAGGGTGAGCAGAAAATCGGCGAGGGGGCTGAAGGCCAGAAGCGGCCCAGCCGCGAGGAGATGCGTGAGAAAATGAAGAATATGAGCCCCGAGGAGATTGCGGAATTGCGCAAGCGCCGCCAGGAACAGCAAGAGGCCATGGCCGATAAGAAGGTTGTCATGGTCAAGCGCGAGGGCCAATTTGTGCCCCAGCTTGTCAGCGTGGGCAAATCAAATCTGGATTACACCCAGGTCATCTCCGGAATTTCGGTCGGCGATACTGTTGATGCCACGCCCGTCTCCATGATGATGCGGCAGCGTGCCGAAATGCGCGAGCGTATGGAACAGCGCAGCGGATCAATGGGCGGTTTGAGAAAAAGCGAATAATTTTTTATCCGCAGTTAAAATGAAAAGGTCCGCTTATTTAAACCGGCTTATAATATAATTATTCCGCTTTGAAAATATTTCCGATAAGGAACAGAATAATCACGGACCTAATGGGTGTGAGAACCGTGATCCTCTGAATTTTCTTCTTCCGGTTCCGCGGATTCCTGTTCACCAGTCTGGCGCATACTCATGTATTCCTGATAAGTCATCTCCGGCAGAACCTGAAGGAAAGCAATTATGGGCCAGATTTCCTCATCGCTGTGCACATCGCCGATAGCCGGCATTCCGGTTAATTTGATGCCGTGCTTGGTAATCCAGAAAAGTTCCGGAGCCGTCCATTCATCGCCTTCCTCTGCCAGTGAAGGCGCCTCGGGGTATAGCCCAATCGCAAACGCGTCTTTGCCTATTCCAGCCGCTCCATGACATATCACGCACATCTCGTCAAAATGCGCGAAGCCTTCGGCTATCATCGCCGAATCGGTCAGCTCGGGAACTTCAATTCCGGCGGCATGTTTGCGAATGGAATTATCTTTCGTCACTTCAATGATCTTAAGCGTCAAAGCGCCATGCTCGGATGTGGCGGCGACATTATAAATCCCGGAATTCATGAAAATTATGAACAACCCAACGGCAAGGGCCAAAATAATAATGATGACGATCAGTATTTTCATTTCTTACCCCAGTTTTAAAATAATAAACACCCCGGCCCCATGTCGAGGCCGAGGCTTTCCACGACTAAACCCGGAATCAAAAAGCTCTTCCTTTTTGAAAACCGAATTGACTTGTGAAGGATGAAGATAGCCGTGATCATCTATTGATCATTTGAAAACAGGTAATCATCCCCTTTTGCATTGGCATGACAGGAAATGCATGCCTGTCCTGTTCCTTTGGCTACCCTTCCGGCTAATGCAACCCCCTTTGGGTTCTGCATTATTTTTCCGTCCGGGCCGTATTTGACCCAGAACCAATTGTTATTTTCGGGATCGTAACCATCCTCGCGCTGGAGCATTATGGTTACAGCAGCCAGATAGTCGCCGGGTGATTCAGCAACCATCTCCCGGGTAGCGTCTTCCCCTCCGTAGTTGTCCTTGACTATTATATGGTAAGGCGTACCGTCAACATGCACCATATTGTAATACATGCGCAGAAACTCACCATGCGGGGATGTGCCTGGATAAACTCCCGAACTCATGGGCCAGTCTTCGTAGCCCTGCATGGCTTTCCAGAGATTGTTGGCGAATTTGACATCATCAGCTCCGCCAAACGGCATCTCCTCCTGGGCCAGACTGTTTATTCCGAGTCCGAGAATAAAAACCAACATCAATGAGGTAAAAGTAACTAAGATGACTTTCCTGCTCATTGAACCCTCCTCCTGCTTTATGGATTGCATTCTATCTTCAGAGATATCTTCTTACATGCCTTTTCAGCAATTATCGTAGCCCAAAGATAGCTTAAGACGGCAATGTTGACAATACTACTAAAATCCCGATCTATTACGTATGCCCACTACGCAAAAATATGGAAAAAGTCCAATTTCAGGAGGGATATTTTGACCGATTAGAATGTGAATGCCAGGGAGAGTTCTATACCGCCGGATCGATTCTCGGGAATAGATATCTCTGCACGAATCTTTCGGTTATGCCTTTGAACCGCCTTATCTACAAAGAGGAAATCATAAACCCAACTTCCAAAAAAACCTACTAATCCTGCAGTAAGCAATGTGGACTTCCCCCGATAAAACGGACATCAAGTTAAGTTGGTTTTGCCGTCAGTTCGAATTCAGCCGGACTTTTCGATCCCAGGCTTGAATGACGGCGTTTACGATTATAATACACTTCAATATAGTCAAAAATCTTCAATCTGGCCTCATCTTTTGTGGCAAAACTTTCCTGATAAATCAACTCGCTCTTCAAGGTCGCAAAAAACGACTCCATCACGGCATTGTCCCAGCAATCCCCCTTGCGGCTCATACTGCAGATCATCCCGTGATCTTTCAATAGCTTCTGGTAGCCACCGGCGGCATACTGACTGCCCTGATCCGAGTGATGCAGCAGGCCCTTTGAGGGCCGACGACGGGCCAGGGCATGCTTTAAAGCGGCCAGCGTCAGCTCTTCGTTGATACGGTTACTCAATGACCAGCCCACTACCATGCGCGAATACAAATCGACCACTCCCGCCAGATACAGCCAGCCCTCTGAGGTCCAGATATAGGTAATGTCCGAAACCCAGACAGCATTGGCAGTCGAGACCTCAAACTGACGGTTCAACAGGTTGGGGGCAACAGGATGATTGTGCTTAGATTTAGTCGTAACCTTATACTTGCGACCTCGTTTAGCCCGAATATTGTGCTCTCTCATTAGCTTAGCCACTCGGTTCTGTGAACAACTGAAACCCGATTCACGGAGATCATCGGTCACTCGTGGACTGCCGTACTTGCGCCGGCTTCTCTGGTGCACTATCCGGATCCGTGACAATAGGACCCGGTTCTGCTGTGATCTCTTACTCTCATGACCCAAACGCCACCTGTAATAACCGCTCCTGGATACTTTCAAAGCATGGCACATCTTCACTACTCTCGATGACGAGCGGTGCAATTCTATAAAACTGTATTTCATCGACGTTTCTTGGAGAAAATGGCCAAGGCTTTTTTTAAGATGTCACGCTCCTCCTTGACATCAGCAAGCTCTCGCTGAAGCTTGCGAAGTTCCGCATCCGAACTCTTCAGGTTACCATGACCCGGAAAAGCTTCCTGGCCATCTGCAGATAACTGCTTCTTCCATAAATATATCAGATTAACATGGATACCAAGATCGCGGGCTACCTCCGTGGCCTTGCGACCTCCCTCTGTTACCAGACGAACCGTCTCGATCTTGAATTCTCGGTCATAACGTCTTCTTTTCATGGGGACACCTCCAGTAAGGCAATATACACCTTATCTTCGTGTCCGTCAATTCGGGGGAGGTTCAATGCATGAGTAAAGCTTAATTTGCTGTTGATAGACCAATCACCAAAAGCATGGGCGGCAGCCACTGTTACAACAGTTGCAATCGATACCGTCTCGATACCAAGCAGGACCAAACCAGTGGAAGGGTCTCCAGCATAAAAATGACCGAGACCATGTATAAAAAATCCGGGAAAGAGAGCCAACATAAATGCCGTTTCTTCGGATTTATATGATGGATTGTCGTCCGAAGTATAATAAGATTCTCTTCCTGATATGAGAATGGTCTGATTTTGAAACAGGCCTGGATTTTGAGAAGCAATACTTAATTGATAATCGCTATCAGAACGCCCTATATTGTCGGCAGACATCAGAGGACAGGCTGGCAGAATCATGAGCATTAATATGATTCTGAAATGTGTACCCACTAAACCTCCCCGTTATGAGGAAAATATACTCTGAATGGATATTTTGTCAATAAATATAAGCCTCGCGAGTTAATCGCATCAACCAGAAAACAAAATCCTTGAAATCTGATATATTCAGCTTATCTTAATGGCATGGCTACTCAGGATACATATCATGATGAAGAACGCCAGCCGGCGGTAGCCGGATCATTCTACCCGGCCGATCCGCTCGATCTCTCGCGCATGCTGAGCGGCTATCTGTCTGAAACCAAACGGACTGTCTTTGCCGAGAAGGTGCAGGGAATTATCGCGCCGCATGCAGGCTATATGTATTCCGGAGCGGTGGCGGCCTCGGCCTACAAGGAACTGGACGGCCTGAAATTCGATACTGTGGTGGTGATCGCACCCTCGCACACGACATTTTTCCAGGGAGCCTCGATTTATAACGGTTCTGCCTATCTGACCCCGCTCGGCAAGCTTTTTATCGATCAGGAACTTGGATCGAAAATTTCCCAGATCAGTCCATCAAAAGTGTATCTTTCAAATAAAGGACATACCGGCGGCGGCACCCGACAGGAACATTCACTCGAGGTCCAGCTGCCGTTCCTGCAAATGATGCTGGGGGATTTCAAGCTGGTGCCGATTATCATGGCCGAGCAGGAATGGGATATTATCACCGCGCTGGGTGAAACGCTGGCTGCGGCACTCAAGGGAACCAACACATTGATAGTGGCCTCGACCGATCTGTCACATTTTTATACCGCCGAGATTGCATCACAAAAAGATGCGATCATCCGGGCCAAAGTTGAGGCTTTCGACCCGCAGGGCCTGTATAAATCGATCGCCAAGGGTGAGGCTGAGGCTTGCGGCGGCGGTCCGATGGCTGCGGCTATGCTTGCCTGCCGCAAGCTGGGAGCGAACAAGATCACGGTTACCGGGCAATCGGACAGCGGCAGGGTCACCGGCGACAGCCGCGAGGTAGTTGGATATCTGGGCGCTGTAATCTATTCGGATTAACTCGAATCATGCACCTGACTCAGGAAGAAAAAGACCATCTGAAAGAGCTGGCTCTGGAGTCCATCAGGACAAAATTCCAAAACGAGCCCGAGCCGGAACTTGGCATTGAATCAGAAACACTTAAGGAGAACTGCGGGGCTTTTGTCACGCTAAAGATTCGCGGCAGCCTGCGGGGCTGTATCGGCCTGGTTGTGGGGATGAAGCCTCTGTATAAAACGATAACAGAAATGGCGCGGGCGGCGGCTTTTGATGATCCGCGCTTTACGCCCCTTGCAGAAAAAGAAGTTGATAAACTGGAAATAGAAATATCGGTCCTCTCTCCCCTCGAAAAAATAGATGATCCGAATCAAATTGAAGTCGGCAAGCATGGTATCATGATGAGGCGCGGTTACCATTCAGGACTTCTGCTGCCCCAGGTTGCTACCGAATATGGATGGGATCGGAAAACATTTTTGAGGCATACCTGCCTGAAAGCGGGTCTGCCGGAGAATGCCTACCAGGATCGGGCCACGGAAATCCAGATTTTTACGGCCGAGATTTTTTGATGTAAACGGCCAGGACTTTTTCGAAACTATTTACCCATCAATATGTTACAAAATTACCTGTGCTAATGAAATTGTAATAGGCCTTGACACGTCCATATGCCAGGGCTACCTTGTATAGAAATTGGAATCTTTTTTATGAGCGAATATAACAAAGAACTTTTGATCGCCCTGCGCGAGAAGGCCAAGCTCGGATCAAAGACCTTGCAGATGCTTTTGTCGCATTTCCAGTCGCTGGAAAACATCGTCTCGGCCGATATCGAAGAGCTTACGGAATTTCCACGGATCAGCGAAAAGAAAGCTGCGGTAATCCATGAAATCGAGAGACATTTAGACGGCATCAAGCAGGACCTCGAACTATATCGCCGGGAAGGGATCGAGACCCTCACCATATTCGATGATAATTACCCCGAACTGCTCAGGCAGATCAACAGCCCGCCGTTTGTCCTGTACTGGAAGGGCAATTTTCCAGTGGAGGATGAACAGACGATAGCGGTTGTGGGCACCACCCAGGCCTCGGCCGAGGGGATCGAGATAGCAGTAGATTTCTCGAACGCTCTGGCGGAGAAAGGCGCAGTAATTGTCTCCGGTCTGGCACGGGGGATCGACACAGCCTCGCATATCGGAGCCATCAAGGCCGAGGGCAGAACATACGCCGTACTGGGATGCGGCTTCAACCATATCTACCCTCCGGAAAATAAAAAGCTATCGGAGGAGATTCTGGAGAAGGGAGCTTTGATTTCCGAGTACTCGCCCGATACCAGAGTTACAACGGGACGACTGATCTCGCGCAACCGGATAATTGTGGGGCTGGCCCAATCTGTGGTTGTTGGAGAGCTGGATAAAAAATCACGCGGTACCATAAATGCAGCGGAACGCGCCCGTGAACTCGGCAAGCTGCTTTTCGCAATCGGCAGAAAAGACCTGCCTGTCGATCAGGGATTGATCGATTATGGGGCGATTCCATTGGAGGACATCAGTAAAGCTGAATTGATCTCTGATCACAGCTTATAGGAGATAATCATGACAATGACTGAAGAGGAAAAAATAGAGAACTTGAGAAAACTGGTTGACCGCACCGCCGAGGATATTCAAAGCGGCGACCTGACCGAGGAAAAGGCGCGTGAATTGATCGCCAAGACCCGTGAAGAAGCCGAAGATCTGATTCCGGATGATATGGAGAAGTATGATATGATCTATGGCGCGCGTTTCGAGAGATTGATAGATCAGTTTATAAAAGCTAAGCAGGAATAAAGAAGGAATAGATCGGAAGATTGGAAGACTCCTATAAAACGATCAAGGGTCCCGCACGGACCGAAATAAAAATCCAGAGATCAAAATTCATTGCCTCGGCCTTTCCATGCCAGTCACAGGAGGAAGCCGAGGCGGAAATCGAAAAGATCTCAAGCGAGTTTCATGACGCCAATCATAACTGTTACGCCTACCGGATTTATCCCTTTCGGGGCCTGGACATATTCCGGTACTCCGACGCCGGCGAGCCCTCGGGTAAAGCCGGAAGGCCGATTCACGACAGCATAGTATCTGCCGAATTATTCAATACAGGAATTGTGGTAACCCGGTATTTTGGCGGCATAAAGCTGGGTACGGGTGGACTCAAACGGGCCTATCGCGATGCCGCACGTAATGTTCTCGAATCTGCAAGGATAATAGAGGTCCTTCTAACCCAAAAATACAGAGTGAAATTCCCTCTCAATTTGACCAATGTTATCCTTCGCACACTCTCTGCAGAGGGCATCAAAATAGTCGACAGCAATTACACCGATGAAGCTGAGATCATCTTTGTGGTCCGGCTCTCCATTATGGACCAGCTGGAAGAAGCGCTGATATCTGCAACCAACGCCAGAATCGAGCTGACAAGAATCTGATGCCGGCCGAATCGTGCCGGCAGCAATTATTTGCTTTGACAATATTAAACGTATTCCTTAAACTATAATCAAATGGAAATCCCCGGCGAAAGTTTTAGTCGCAGCCCCCGTTCTTCAGATATTTATTTTGGCAGGATTTATATACCCCGATGACTGCTCTAATCTCATATTTTCTGCTTGCGCTGCTGGTGTCATTTCTGTGTTCGCTAATGGAGGCGACATTTCTGTCTGTTTCCCGGGCCCATGTGGGGGTGCTCCTGAAGAGAGGTTACAGGAGCGGAAGACTGCTGAAAAACCAGAAGAGCAAAATCGACCAGCCCCTCTCCGCAATATTAACTTTGAATACAATTGCAAACACCGTGGGTGCGGCTGGCGTAGGTGCGCAGTCCCTGAAAGTGTTTGGAAGCGAATGGGTGGCGGCAGCCTCGGCTGTTCTGACATTCTCCATCCTGGTCTTCTCCGAAATCGTTCCCAAGACCCTTGGCGCGGTCTACTGGAAAAAACTGTCGCGTCCCGCGGCCTACATCATTCAGATCCTGATTATCATCACATTTCCATTCGTAATCATGCTCAAGGGAATTTCCATTCTCATTACCCGCAACCGCAAGCAGACATTTCTTACCCGTGAGGAACTTCTCACCCTGGCACAGATCGGGGAGACGGAAGGGATTCTGTTGAAAAAAGAGGCGCGCATTATTGAGAATCTTTTCAGGCTGAATAGAATCTATGCAAAGGATGTGCTCACTCCACGTTCAGTAATACTGGCATTCCAGAAGGATCAGACTGTGGAGGAGATTGTCAATACCCATAACCCAATTCGCTTTTCGCAGATACCGATTTATGACCGCGACATCGATAATATTCTGGGCATGGTTTTCCGCTCGAAGATCATGGAAATGTATTTCAAAGGGCAGAAGAAGAAGACCATGGAGGAGCTGGTGATTCCGCTCTATGTGGTGCCGCAGACAAAATCGATCGCAAAAATACTGGACGAGTTCATCAAACGCAAAGAGCAAATATTCCTGGTTGTCGATGAATACGGCGGGACGGAAGGGATTATCACCCTCGAGGATGTGATCGAGACTTTGTTAGGTGTTGAGATAGTCGATGAACTCGATACAGAAGAGGATATGCGCAAGCTGGCCAGAAAACAGTGGCTGGAAAGACTGAAAAGACGGGGACATATGGAAGATACTACATTTGAGGATGAGGATATCAGTGGAGGAACAGAATGAAGACGCCCGCAACCGCAACCAGCGCGCCCATGAAAGCGCGAATAGATACCTTCTCCTTATAAAAAATCATCACCCATGGTATTACCAGCACCGGCACAATCGACATGATCGCCATCGCCACTCCCGCTTCTGTGTATTTGACAGCCGTTAATGAAAGAGTTACTCCCAGAAACGGCCCGAATACAGCTCCCCCGAATGATAAAGCTACGCCCCGTTTGTTATGCATGGCCTGAATAGTTTTTACGAACTTTCCCGTGAAGATACTGATAACCCAGATTATCGCGGCAGAGGCCAGCATACGTATGAATGTCCCCGCCAGGGGATTGATAACATCAGCCATACCCATCTTGGCAAATACTATTCCGACTGCCTGCCCCACACCTCCCAGAAAGGCCAGAATCACACCCCTGGCGGAGATCTGGTTTACCTGCTTGACTCCTTTCATGGGGCGCTCCGCACTCACCCAGATTACACCGGCCAGGGTGACGGCGATTCCCACTATAGCCACAAGTTCCAGAGTCTCACCCATAAAAATCCAGGCTGTGACTGCTGCGATTGCGGGGGATAAAGAAAAGATCAAAAGTGTCAGGCGCGGCCCGATCATTACCATAGCAGTGAATAAAAATGAATCCCCGATAACCAGGCCAATTAAACCTGATAATGTCAGGTAGCCAATATTTTTTAGAGGCGCGTCCGGCTGAATCAGCCAGCCCTCGGTGATAAGCAATGCAAGTCCCAGAAGTATTACCCCGAACACAAGCCGGATGCGGTTGACGTTCAGCGCGCCGATTTCACGTCCGCCGGATGTAAAAAAGAGCGATCCGAATGACCAGCAGAAAGCCGTCGCCAGAGCTGCAAGTTCACCAAGCAAGTTATCTTCCCCAGATGCCGGCCATGTTGAAAAATCAGGCTAATAGCTGTCATTCTGAGGGCATGAAATGACCCAGGAACCTGCTGAACTATCAAACAGATCCTTCGCTGCGCTCAGGATGACAGGAAGTAAATCAGGATGACATATTGTAAATAGATTTTTCAACATACCCTGTAAGCCTTATATATTTTTCTTTCAATAAAACAATCCTCCCTGTATGGGAGGATTGCATTTATAAACCTCATTGGCGATGTTTTGTTTCGCAAAAACAGAATCTATTTTAATCGAATTTGATGCCCTGCGCGAGTTCGGCTTTGCCGGACCAGTTGATTGTATTACTCTGGCGGCGCATATACAATTTCCAGGCATCACTGCCCGACTCACGTCCGCCGCCGGTCTCTTTCTCGCCGCCGAACGCAAGGCCTATTTCGGCGCCGGAGGTGCCGACGTTGACATTGGCAATTCCGCAGTCCGAGCCGGTATGGCCGAGGAATGTCTCAGATTCGATCAGATCGTTAGTGAATATCGAGGAGCTCAGGCCCTGGGGTACATCATTTTGAATATCGATAGCGTTTTGGATATCACCTGAGTATTCGATGATATATAAAAGCGGTGCAAAGGTCTCCTCGCAGACTATCTCCAGATCCCGCCTGACTTCGGCAACCGAGGGGGTAACATAGCATCCGCCCTCATGATCCAGCTTCTCACCGCCCCAGAGCATCTTCCCGCCCTGCTTTTTGACAATCTCGATCGCTTCCAGATACATATCGACCGCACCGGTATCGACAAGCGGTCCCATCAAATTTGACTGATCCAGGGGGTTACCGATGGTAACACGGCCGTAATAATCTTTCAGGGTTTTGATCAGCTCTTCCTTTCTTGACTTCTCGACAATAACCCGGCGAGTGCTGGTGCATCTCTGACCGGCAGTTCCGACTGCGCCGAAAAGAATCGCCCTGGCGGCCAGTTCCATCTCAGCATGGGGCGTAACAATCACAGCATTATTGCCGCCCAGTTCGAGAATCGTCTTCCCAAAGCGCTTGCTGACCTCCTCGGCGACATGACGGCCGATTTTGGTGGAGCCGGTGTAACTGACCAGATTCACATGCTTGTCGGTGAGCATCAATTCGCCAACCTCCGATCCCCTTCCGATCAAAAGAGTGGAAATACCGGCAGGAAGATCGTTTTCTTTGATCACCCTCATTAAAATCTTCTGGCAGGCAATGGCTGTAAGCGGAACATGGGAAGCCGGCTTCCATATGCAGGTATCGCCGCAGGCCAGCGCAATCCCAAGGTTCCATGACCATACCGCTACCGGGAAATTGAAGGCGGAAATTATGCCCACCACTCCCAGCGGGTGCCACTGCTCGTACATCCTGTGGCGGAATCTTTCAGAGTGGGTCTGCTTACCGTAAAGCATGCGCGAGAGGCCAGTAGCATAATCACAGATGTCGATCATCTCCTGCACCTCGCCCCAGCCTTCCTGAAGCGACTTGCCCATTTCGATAGTGACAAGGCGGCCAAGCGCATCCTTCTTCTCTCTCAAAGCCAGTCCGAACTGCCGGACTATTTCACCGCGCTTGGGAGCGGGCATTTCGCGCCAGGTTTTAAACGCCTCCCGGTTGGCTTTGACCATACGTTCATAGTCGTCCTTGTTGGCCTGCTTGACCTTTGCAATCACCTGACCATTGATTGGGCTTACGCTTTTCGTCTCGGCACCGTTCCCGAACCACTCATGTCCGTCCGAGGCACCGTAATTAGTTTCCTCGATTTCAAGCTGTTTCAGAACATCTTCCAAACCATCTATTTTCATGGCAAAGACCTCCAAATGTATTAAAGATCATTAAATACTTTTCATGTTTCCAATGCCCCTCTGATTTTGAAATATAAGATTAATTAAAGCAGAAGAGACTGTCAAGCGGAATTGATAGAGCTATCTTTTTGGAATATTTAAAGATATGCACAAAATAAGTCCTTATATTAATAATATTTAATAATATGTGGAAAAATAATTAAAATAATTAATTATATACTTGACATTTATGATAATATTCCGATATTAACATTGAAAAAATTAAGGAAAGGAGGTTCGATGCCTCAAAATTGGCAAAAACTGACAGATCTGACCGGAAACAGGGAATTCCTGGTCGAGCGGGTGCGTTTGGAGGATTCCGATATCGTAATCGAGGGGTCATTTGAACTGCCGCCCCTGGCCAGGCTTTCCATGGAAGATCAGATTTTTGTCACAGCCTTTATCCAGTCTGACGGCTCGATCAAGGAGACTGAGCGTCTTTTTGGAGTCAGCTATCCCACCATTAAAAGCCGTTTGAAAAAAATCGCGCAGCAGCTTGAATTTGTTCAGCTTGATGCTGCGCCCTCGAAGAGCGAAGTTCTGAATCGGCTGGAAAAGGGTGAGATTTCGGTTGATGATGCATTGGAGTTGTTGAAATGATTTATCCGCCTTTGATTCTCCGGATACGAATTGGGGAAGGGGGCAGGAAGAAAATCGGTCTCTGGCTTCCACTCATTCTGCTCTGGCCGTTTGTGCTGATTTTTGGAGTAATCCTGTTTCCATTAATTCTGCTGATATCACTTTTAACCTGGTACTCAGGCAAAGGCAAAAAGCTCCTGTTCGGGCTACCGGTCCTCTTCTATCTGATTTGCCATGTGCGCGGCCTGAGGGTTGATGTGAAAAGCACAACCGATAACGTTTACGTTAATTTTCAATGAAGGAGTGTATTAAAATGAGTAAGGACAGACATCAGATACTGAATATGCTGACCGAAGGTAAGATCAATGTCGAGCAGGCCGAGAAACTTTTGAATGCAATTGGCGAATCCGGCGGCGAGGAAAATACAAGCGAAAAAAGCGTCGCTCTCAAATCGCCCAAATATTTGAGGGTGGTAGTGAATGAAGGAGATCAGGGGGACCAGGTGAATATCCGCATACCGATGGCGCTTTTGCGTGCGGGCATAAAGCTCACATCCCTTCTTCCCGACGAGGCCCAGAGCAAAATTGACGGAGCCCTTAAGGAAAAAGGCATAAACATCGATTTTAATGATATTAATGCCGACTCATTGGAGGAGCTGATCGATGCTTTTTCGGAGCTGTATGTTGATGTCGAGAGCAACAGCGGGGAGAAAGTACATATTTATTTTGAGTAAAAGTTAAGGCGATCAGAATTCAATCAACTGATCCTTCCTGTTAAATAGCAGCCGGGTTTCGAGGTTCAGTATGAGGAAGACCGAAAAAACAACCGATGACAGTATGGCCAGCATTATGGCGATCTGATATCTCACCGCCAGAAGCGGCTCGGCTCCCGATAAAATCTGGCCGGTCATCATACCCGGCAGAAAAACCACTCCCATGCCGGTCATGGACGCAAAAGTCGGCAGGACCGATGCCCGAAAGGCCTTAAGGAAATTATCTCGTGTCGCCTCTGAGGGAGTCCCTCCAAAAGATAGAACGGCCTCCACAGCATCCCGGTTGTCATGAATGCCGGTTACATAACGTTCCAGGGCCAGTGCGCATCCATTCATGGAATTTCCGACGATCATGCCGAAAAGGGGAATGAGGTAGCGGGCGTCATACCATGGCTCCTGCCTCACCACGGCGAAGATAAAAAACAGCATTGTGCCCCCGCATCCGATAAGCATGCTCAGAAACAGATATGGAAATGTCTTTCTAATTTTGATCCCGGTGCGTCCCAGGATCGTCTGCACCCCGAAAAACAGCATAAACAAGAGCACAAACAAGACGACGTACCAGTAATTGAACTCGAAGACATATTTCAGAACCAGGCCGGCAATAACGAGCTGAACAGACATCCTTATTGTGGAAATAATAGCGTCCTTTTCGAGATTCATCCTGTAGTAAAATATCAGCAGGAAGGAGACCAGAAACAGAAGATAACAGATGGCCATCTGCAGGAGCGAGATTTCCTGTATATTCGGTGAGCTCATATCCTGCCCTCCAGGCAGTTTTTCAATTCTCCCGGGGTCATGCTCTCTTTACAATTCGCCACCCGGCCGTCTTTCAAAACCACAGCCCGGTCGGCCAGGCCGAGATATGTCGATGAGTGCGCCACCACTACTATAGTCCTGACCTTCTTGCTCTCCCCGAGGAGATTCACCACCTGCTCTTCGGAAGACATATCCAGCGCAGAGGTCGGTTCATCCAGGAGCAGTGTCTCCGGATTCAGCGCCAGGGCCCGGACCAGTCCCAGTCTCTGTGCCTCTCCCCCCGAGATTTTCTTGCTCTTTTTGGATAAAAAATCCTGATCCAATCCTACCCGGCCAAGGTATTTGATAAAGGTCTCCTCGGAAATATCGCGCTCCCGATTGTGCTTGAGCTTAAACGGCAGCATCAGGTTATCCATAACAGATCCCTCCACCAGGTAAGGCTTCTGCCCCACCATGATCGCCTTAGACCTGTATTCGCCGGGATCGAAATCATCAAGGCTTTTGCCCCGATAGAATATCTGCCCGGAAGTCGGCGATATCAGCATGCCCATCAAACGCAGGAGGGTGCTCTTGCCCGAACCGGAAGGCCCGGTTACAAGCGTCACACGATTCCGCTCAAAAGTCAGAGTTATCTCCTGCAGGACCGGAATCCCTCCGGAAATGTAGGAAACATCCTCAAGTTTGAAATTAAAACTGCTATCTTCTGCCATATTAATCCCGACATTATAGGCCATTTAACGGCATTGTGCAAATATATTTCAGGACTGTATGAAATTTACATAGACCTGTTTGAAATTTGTGCTCGATCCGGACTGAACTTCAGCGCTTCTTCATCCGATTATAGTTAATGAAAGCGCAAACTGGAGCAATTGGGGATATGAAACACATCAATCTTATATTAATAGTATTTATATTTATTATCGCGGTTTTAGCGGTCCAGCAGGTTAGGGCGGAAGACAAGACGGTCATTTATAAGGTCGTGATTTCCGAGGAGGTTATGACGGATGCTCATGCTGTTGCCGCCTGGAGAGAATATGCGCAAGCCAAAAAAAAATGGAGGGAAGAGCTTTTCTTCCAGACATTTCCCGATGAAAAGAAATATCGTTATTCCTACAGAGAGGAGCTGGATTGCCGCAAACGGCTGGCGGAATACTGGATCGATCTAAAGGAAGGAAACCCGGGCATCTCCAACTCTTATCTGGATCAACTGGCCCAGATTTATAATTCCCTATATTTTCCGGAGTATGTCTATAAATACTTCCGCAGCGGATCATGGGAGGTAAGGAAGAACCGATTCAGGCTTGATGAGTTCAAAGAATGGGCCAAAGAGAATCTGGATGGGCATGATCCAAAAACTTATTCGCACCTGGATAAAATCGAATTTTAAACAAATTGAGTCTTTTCAAGCTCAAGTCCTTTGAGCATTTGACAGAGAGGCCGCCAACGTTGGCGGCTTTTTTATTTGCTTCCCGGCCCAGATTTTACCATTCAGAAAGGCGCGCAAAGCGTACAAAAATATTAAACTTTCGATGAGAGGAAAGGGGCTTTTCGCCCGTTTGTGCAGGCAATAATAATTAGTATAATTAAGCTCCATTATGGCCAATTTATCTTGAATTATACGTCTGATAATGTATATTCAAAATCCCGATGTTCCAGATATTTAAGATCGTCGGGAGGATGAAACATTTTTGAAGAGGATTTTATGGCGACATTAAATAAAATTGTAATCATCGGAGGCGGAGTGATGGGCCAGGGGATAGCCCGGGTTGTTGCTGCTACCGGTACCGATGTTATACTTATCGATAGAGATCTCAGTCTCGCCCACAAGGCCTACGATGAGATTTCCGACAAGCTCGATAAAGAGATTGAACGCTGGGGTATCACCGAGTCAGAAAAGAAAGCCATTCTGGCAAGAATCTCCCCGGCCGGCGACTACAAGCCGGCCAAGCAGGCTCCCATGGTTATCGAAGCAATTCAGGAAGACCTGGAGGCCAAGAAGCTCCTGCTGGCTCATCTCGACAATATCTGTCAGCCCGGCACAATCCTGGTTTCCAATACCTCCACCCTTTCTATCACAGAGCTGGCCGCTTCAACATCCCGCCCGGATTGCGTAATCGGCCTGCATTTCCTGAATCCGGTACACAAGGTCCCGCTGGTGGAAATCGTGCGCGGCCTGAAAACATCTGAAAAGACTGTCGAGAGCATCAAAGAATTTGCTTCAATCCTTAACAAGACCCCGGTCATGGTGCATGAATATCCCGGCTATGTTACCACCAGGATCATTGTGCCGTTTCTGAATGAGGCCATGCATGTTTTAATGGAGGGAATTGCCTCGGCGGAAGATATTGACAGCGCGATGAAACTCGGATTCGGATTTAACATGGGCCCGCTGAGCCTGGCGGATATGATGGGTCTGGACGAGGTCATGAGCTGGATGGAAAATCTTCTGCACGAGCTTTCCGAGCATAAATATAATCCCTGCCCCCTGCTGAGAAAGATGGTTCGCGCCGGCCAGTTGGGAGTGAAGACCGGCCAGGGCTTCTTCAAGTATGACGCCGAGGGCAACCGTATAAAGGAGGGCGAATAATGAACATACTGGTTTTGAACTGCGGATCGTCATCGGTCAAATATCAGCTTTTTAATATGGATGAGGGTATTCCCCTCGCCAAAGGGGATGTTACCCGTATCGGCATGAGCGGTGCGGTGCTAAGCCATAAACCATTCGACAGGCCGATGACCAAGGTTTCCGGCGACATACTGGATCATATTATGGCCATCGAACATGTCGTCTCGATCCTCCTCTCCCCCAACCATGGCGTAATCAAAGACAAATCCGATATTCATGCGGTCGGGCACCGAGTGGTTCACGGGGGTGAGATGTTTACCAGTTCGACACTGATAAACGAGGAAGTCATGATGCACCTGCGCAATATGATCGAGCTTGCCCCTTTGCACAATCCGCATAACATGCGCGGTATCTCTGCCTGTCAGAAAATCCTGGGCGATATACCCATGGTCGCGGTCTTCGATACAGCCTTTCACCATACCATCCCCGATTATGCCTATATCTACGGCCTGCCCTATGTTCTCTATAAAAAGTATCAAATCCGCAGGTTTGGATTTCATGGCACCTCGCACTACTATGTCGCCCACCGAGCGGCCGAGATACTCAATCGAAAATTCGAGGATTTAAATATCATAACCTGTCACCTGGGGAACGGCGCCTCGATTGCAGCCGTACATAAGGGCAAATCGGTTGATACATCTATGGGCTTCACACCCCTGGAAGGCCTGATCATGGGAACCCGTTCGGGCGATATGGATCCCGCGATTATCCTGCGAATTATGGGACTGGAAGAATTATCCCTGCATGAGGCCCGCACACTACTGAATAAGCACTCCGGATTAATAGGAATTTCCGGCGTGTCGTCAGATATGCGCGACCTCCTGGAGGCAAAAAAAGAAGGCAATAACCGCGCCCGGCTGGCATTCGATGCATACTGCTATCGTATCAAAAAGTATATCGGTTCATACAGCTTTGCCATGGCGGGCCTGGATGCCATCGTATTCACCGGCGGTATAGGAGAAAACTCAAAAGAGGTGCGGGCAAAGGTCATGGAAGATATGGACTGGATCGGAGCAGGTATCGACGCTGAAAAAAATAATTCTACCAAAGCGATAGAATCCGATATCTCCTCCTCCGATGCAAAGGTTAGGACCTTGGTGATCCCGACCAACGAAGAGCTGGTGATTGCCAGAGAAACCCAAAATATTGTTGGAAAAAACGTACAAGATAAAGAGGTCAAAACCAGCAGGTGAACAAATGGAACTAAATGAAATCGCCTACAAAGAGGAACTCTGCCCCAAGATTACCATGTTCAAGATTTACACTCCTGAACTGGTAAGGAAGGCAAAAGCAGGCCAGTTTGTAATACTTCGCGCCTACGACCATTCAGAGAGAATTCCCATGTCCATCGGTCATCTTGACCGCGAAGAAGGCCTCCTTACGATCGTTGTGATGGAGGTCGGGATGTCGACGGCTGAAATCGTCAGGATGGAAGCGGGAGAAAAGTTTATGGATGTTGTCGGGCCGCTGGGTCTGCCGACGCATATAAAGAAATACGGCACCTGCGTCGTGATAGGTGGCGGTGTGGGCATCCCCCCCATCAATCCAATTGCCCGAGCCTTAAAAGAAGAGGGCAACAAGGTCTATGGTATAATCGGCGCCCGCTCCAGAGAACTGGTTATTCTTGAAGATCTGGTGAAAGAAGCGGTGGATGAGCTGATTGTTACCACGGATGACGGCTCCTACGGCATGAAGGGTTTTGTTACGGATGCTCTCCAGAAGCTGATCGATGACGGCGTCAAGATCGAATTTGTCATGGCTATCGGACCGGTTATCATGATGAAGAATGTGGCCAAATTGACTGAAAAATATGATATCGAAACCTGGGTCTCGCTCAATCCGATCATGGTGGATGGTACCGGTATGTGCGGCGGATGCCGTGTCACTGTCGGCGGAGAAACTAAATTTGCGTGTGTGGATGGTCCCGATTTTGACGGACACAAAGTCAACTATGATGAGTTGATGCAGAGACAGGGGCTGTATGTGGATCAGGAAAAAATCGCTTACGATGATTACCTGCACAGGTGCAAAATTGGCCTCAGGAAACCAAAGAAAGAAACAAAGTCACAATAAGCATAGATAGTCGCTGGAGGTAACAGTGGCAATTGAGCAGAAGAAAAAAGACGAAATACAGTACGTAGAACCGGGGCAAATCGGCAAGGTCATAAAAAAAGACAGGCGTAAAATACCTCGCGTGGTCATGCCGGAGCAAAAGCCCGAGGAGCGGGTCAAGAATTTCAATGAAGTACCCTATGGCCTAACACCGGAACTTGCTATAAAGGAAGCTCAAAGGTGTCTCGAATGCAAGAATCAGCCCTGCGTGCCGGGATGCCCGGTAGAAGTCGATATTCCCGGATTTATCAGCCTTGTTACCGAGGGCAAATTTGTAGATGCCGCACGCAAGATCAAGGAAACCAACTCGCTTCCAGCTGTATGCGGTCGTGTCTGCCCCCAGGAAGAACAGTGCGAGATCGTCTGTATACTCAGCAAAAAGGATAAACCGGTGGCGATCGGCCATCTGGAAAGGTTTGTGGCCGACTACGAACGTGAAGCCGGTAAGATAGAAGTACCCGAGATCAAAGCTTCAACCGGTAAAAAAGTTGCGATTGTCGGGTCGGGGCCGGCAGGACTAACGGTAGCAGGGGACCTCGCTAAGCTCGGACACAAAGTAGTTGTATTCGAAGCGCTACACCGAGCTGGCGGTGTGCTGGTTTACGGTATTCCGGAATTCAGGCTGCCCAAGACAATTGTCCAGTCCGAGGTGGACTATCTCAAACTCATGGGCGTCGAAGTAAAAACTTCAACCGTAATAGGAAAACTTAAATCAATAGATGAGCTATTGGACGAAGAGGGCTTTGACGCTGTTTTCATCGGCACCGGCGCGGGTCTTCCCAACTTCATGCGAATCCCCGGCGAAAACCTGGGCGGGGTTTATTCGGCCAATGAATATCTGACGCGCAATAATCTTATGCGCGCATTCGATTTTCCCAAATCTCCCACACCGGTCAAGTCGGGCAAGAATGTTGCAGTTCTGGGGGGCGGCAATACGGCTATGGATTCGGTGCGAACAGCCCTCCGTCTGGGCGCCGATAACGGTTATATAGTTTACAGGAGATCGCGCAACGAGATGCCTGCCCGTATCGATGAGATTCATCATGCCGAACAGGAGGGCGTGCAGTTCAAGTTCCTGACCACACCAATTCGTTTTATCGGCGATGAGAATAACTGGGTCAAGGCTATGGAGTGTCTGCAGATGGAGCTGGGCGAGCCGGACTCCTCCGGACGGCGCCGTCCGATCCCGATCGAGGGCTCCAATTACGAGATTCCGGTTGATACAGTTATAATCGCTATCGGAAATTCATCAAATCCGTTAATACCGCAATCCACTCCGGGTCTGGAGACCAATAAATGGGGCAACATTATAGTTAAAGATGATTCCATGTTGTCCTCACGTGAGGGTGTATATGCCGGCGGTGATATCGTGACAGGCGGAGCGACAGTAATCCTGGCCGCAGGCGCCGGCAAAAAAGCCGCCCGCGCAATTCATGATTACATTATGAGCAAGAAATAGATCAGGACAAACTTACACGGGAGCCCACTTTTTCAGGAGTGGGCTTTTTATTTGTATTGCATAAATTGTCTAAGGTGGCCCACGTTTTAAGTTGGGTTTCTAATCTTAGTTTATTGATTTTTGGAAACCCACCATTAATGGTGGGCCACCGGACCGGACCACTTTCAATTAGTAAAGATAATAATGATGTCAGAAAAAAAATAGCAACATGTTTACCTTTTGGTGCCCCACTGCATAAGCGGTTGCATTTTAGTCTTCATGGAATTCAATTATTTAACATAAGTCCCACCCCTTATGAGCCGTGAGCGGCTCAACGGGGATGGGGCACCCATAACAATAATCATATCACCGCTCTTAATATCCGAATATCACCAGCGGATTGACGGGCTTGAAGCCGGTATAGACATTGCTCGAAAATTCCATGATCCAGGGCCATTCACGCATAGGGATTGGCTTGTAGATTCCATAGATCGTTGATTTGACCGAGCGCCGCGCACGCATATCGGCAACATACTCATCGATCCTCTCTTCCGGTATGCTGTCCAGACTGTAATTCAACCTGTATCTCTGTTGCTGAAGAAACTGGCCTATCTTGTTGGTGCCGGTGAATTCCTCAATGAGCAGATTGACCTCGCGGCCGGAACTGGCACTCGAATCAATAAATGCAGTATCCTGTATGATTGAGTCCTCAGGCGCCGCTTCACTTTCACCAAGCTCGCTATCCTGCGCACAAAGGTATCCTCCATATAGAGCCGAGATAAACAGAAGAGCAATCATGAATCGAGGACACATGATATTCAATCCGCCTTTTAAATGGCCATCGATCGTTATACTGTTTTACAATATAATGGAAAAAGCGGCCCGCATTTTCAAAAAAAATCCCGCAAAAAAGATTGCGGGAAAAAGTTCATTTTCGGGATACAATAGAATAAAAGAATGTACTCTACTAGAATTTCATGGGCCATGTTTTCGGACTGTTGTCGTTCGCAGAACTCCAGATTTTCATAAGGATAGCGATCATCTTCTCGACTTCATCCGAGACATTTTTTAGCTGGTATCCGGTCTCATACATCTTGGTATTGTTATTCATCTTGCACCATCTGCTCTCGGCCTCGAAGACGATATAATCATGCCCGTATATCACCTCAGGCAGTTTCATTCGGCAGCTGAAGAGCTTCTCGATTTCCACCGGACCCTCGGAGACCAGCATCATACCGCCCAGGGACATATTCAAGAGGCGCCCCATGAATTCATTTTTTTGATGTTCATAAACCAGAAAGTAATCGTTGGGAACTTCTCGTGACTTTCTTTTGATGTTATCCACAGCTGTATATCCTCATTTGACCAGGATCAATTTGCAGGCCGGCTAATATGATTCTCGTCAGATGCCTGCTTGCGACCCTTTTTTATTTCTGAGATCCTTGATTTCAGCCCTGAGGTCATCGACCTTTTCAATATAGTTTTCCATCCTGCGTGTTTTCATTTTCGTGGTGGTGCGGACAAGGAGACCCAGAGCAATCAGCATAAAAAGAACAGAATTTACACGCCTGAATATATCCCCGTAATTAAAGAGACTATCCAGAAAGGCCGCAATTCCCAGTGAAAACAATATAACACACCAGATAAGCATTTTAAAAGCCTCATGCACGTCTATAGTTATCATTGATCTTATCGGCTATATAATTCCAAGTTTTAATAGTCTTTGTGATACTTTTCCGGAGGTTCAACTTCTCATCCGGGCAGGATGTGTCCATTTTCGCTTGCCTGGCGAATTTTATTGCTTACCTTGGCTTTGATATTTCGCTGCGGATCAGATTACCCTTAAACAGGAGCGCTGAAATGATTTTGGTAACCGGAGCCACCGGTAAAATCGGGAGCCGCCTGGCAAAACATCTCATGGAATCAGGAAACCGGATCCGGGTAGTATCCAGGAGCGAGGAAAAAATCGAGGATTTTAAGAAAAAAGGGGCCGAACCGGCGGTTGGAAATCTGCTCGATCGGGATTTCTGTCTCAGGGCTTTCGATGGATGTGGCCGTGCCTTTCTTCTGGTGCAGGGGGATCCAGCCAGCGGCAGACATTACGAAGAGGAAGTCCAGATCGGCAAAAATTACGCGGAAGCGCTGCGGACCACGGATATCGAGCATGCAATATTCATCAGCTCCCTCGGGGTTGAGAAGGGTACCGGGTCAGCATTGATCGATTCCAAAATACAGATCGAAGCCGATCTTAAAGATACGGGGATTCCGGTAACCGTGATTCGCCCCGGGAATTTTCTGGAGAATATGTATAATTTCTTTGAGACTATTTCATCAGCCGGATTCTTCACCTATCCCATGCCGGGCAATATCAAGATTCCGCATGTTTCTGTCGATGATATCGCCGAGATTGCTTTCAAGGCTTTCCGGCGCGGACCCAACGGATGGGAAATAATCGATATGCCCGGAATTGAATACAGTTTCTTCGACATTGCCATGGAAATTTCGGAAAAGTTGAACAGAATGATAAAGTATATGCGTGTTTCGGATGATCAGTTCCGTGAAGTTTTCACTGGATTCGGAATCTCCGATAAATTTTGTGATGATTACCTGGCTATGTTTAGATATTTTGAAGAAGGGGATTTCAATTACGATCCACAGAGCATGCCGTCAGAATTCGATTACTCCCCAAAGACCCTGGAGGAATTCGTACCGGAGCTTGTAAGGGCAATAAAGTAAACAATTTGCGAGTATATACGATTTCTGCAGGGGAAATAGGACTTATTTTATGAAGATTACTCTGACCTTTTTGGGGGTTGGTGAGTATAAAAAATAAGATTGCGAAACAAGGAGTATTGCAGTATAATATTCTTGACAAATTTATCGTGTTTAAGCGGCTGGCGAGGGTGAGACAATAAAAGCACGGGCTGTAACCACTCATCCTGAGAATACCAATAAAAGAAATGGCTTGATTAAGTTAGCTATGGTTTTATCTTTATAGAGCATATTTTGGGAACTTAAAACTTGGAGGAGTTGTTATTTTAGTCAGAAGTGTGACTCTTCACTCTGGCTGAAAACAACTTAGAAATTTGTGAGTAAGTCGGACGATCACAAGAAACAGAGGGAATTCGAAGAGACAGCCATGGATCATACCGATGCGCTGTATCGAACCGCCCTCAGGATGACAAAGAATACTAAAGATGCGGAGGACTTGGTACAGGAGACTTTGTTAAAGGCCTACAGATTCTTCGACAGATTTGAAAAAGGCACTAACATAAGGGCCTGGCTCTTCAAGATAATGATGAACATTTTCATCAATGATTATCGGCAGAAGAGCAAAAAACCAACCTCCATGTCTTATGAGGATGTTGATGATAACTATCTTTACCACCAGTTGAAATTCCAGAAAACGGAGGACGGCGATCCGGAGGGATCTCTATTTTCGAGGATTTTTGACGACGATGTCAAAAGGGCCATCGAAGAGCTCCCTGACGACTTCCGAATTGTGGTGGTACTGGCATTTTTGGAGGAATTCTCTTACCAGGAAATCGCAGAAATAGCGGGTCTTCAACTTGGCACCGTCAAGTCCAGGTTGCATAGGGGGCGCAAGCTTTTGCAGAAGAGCTTATGGGATTATGCAGTGAGAAATGGTTTTTTGAAAACAAAGAATAAATCTGTGAAGGGTGAAGAAAAATGAAGTGCCGTCAAGCATTGAAATTACTCTATGATTTCCTTGACAACCAGCTTGATAACAAGTCAGTTGAAGAAGTGAAAGAACATCTGTCCCAATGTAAGCATTGCTTCGAGACTTACACCTTCGAGGAACATCTCAATCAGTTCATCAGAACAAAATGCTGCCATCAGGAGCAGGAACAGCTCAGCGCTGTTGATCGTCTGAAACAGCAGGTTAAGCATCGCATTGAACAATTGGAAGAAGAGCCGGAAGAGAATCCTGAGGAAACCGAAGGAAACTCCCAGCGTTTTTTTCTATTTAGACGGCCGGTTTTTGCTGTGGGGTTCTTTGCGATAATCGCTATCATATCATTTGCCCTTTATATCGGCAATTCGAATCAGACAGCCTGGGCAGATGACTTCATAAAGAACCATGACTTAGCCGTCAGGGGAGAAAATCTGCTGGACATTACCACTCATGACCCACACATGATCGATTCATGTCTTTCGGCCAAGATGAGCCTGCCCAAGGGCATTTTCCTGCGGGAAATGGGTTTTCAGCCCAATGGCGGGAAAGTCGCTGACGATAACGAGAGACCATGTGCCCAGATAGTATATAGTGTCCAGGGGCATCCGATATCTATTTTCGTTATGAATCTTGGGGATTTTACCCGACCCGCCGGTTTGCAGAAGCTCCCCGGTGACGAGGGCACATACTATTATAAAATGGGCGAACACAGGCTTCTGCTCTGGAATTGCAGCAAGTACTGGTATGTGGCGACAGGTGATGCGGATGATGATCTGATGCTTGATTTCAGATCGCACTTTGCCAACTGATTTTCGGGGATCTACATCAAATAAGCTAAAAGGGGCTAAGGTCGCTGACAGTTTGTGCAGATGAAAGTACCTCTCTGCGCCACTACAATCCGCTTGATCTTCCTTTTACCACAGAGACTACATAGCTTTCCGGCATTATTATAGGCCAGCAGATAATTCTGATTCCTGCCCGGCTCCGAGTTGACGCCGGAGAATGAGTCAAATGTTGTACCCATATTTTCGATCGAGAATCTCAGAATCCTTTGCATATGGTCATACATCTCACGCAATTTCCGGGAGGCTATGCCTGAGGATATTTTTTGCGGGTGTACTTTGCTCCTGTGCAGGATTTCATCAACATAGATATTCCCCAGGCCGGCCACGACAGATTGATCCAAAAGCAGCGGTTTGATCATCCGCTTTTTTGATTTCAGTACCTCAACAAAACTGTCCGCCTCAATTTTCAAGGCGTCCTCTCCCAGGCCCATGCTCTCTATGTATGCCGATTTTTTCTTGGCTGGAATATGGATGAAATGCCCGAATTTACGCACATCGCGAAAGAGAAGCGCCTCGCCGTTACCCACAAAGTTCATTTTCAGGTGATTGTGGTTATCTTCCGGGACCTGCTGGCAACAATACAGAAGCTGGCCGGTCATCCTGAGATGGACAAGAAACACCGCGCCGTCATCAAGATTAATAAATATGTTTTTCCCGATTCGGTCGATCGAATCAATAATTCTTCCCGCAACTTTGCCCGCAAAGCCGCGCAGGTTCAGTTTACGCAGATGCGGTGCGCAATATTCTATTTCACTTATGGTCTTTCCGGCAACGCAGCCCTGCAGACCCCTGACCACTGTCTCAACTTCCGGTAATTCAGGCATAATGCATGTAAATACTACAAATTTTCCTTACTGGCAATTAATTTATGCGCTTCATGATTGACTACTAATCGTATTTAGATATATTAGGCGATCTATGAATAAGTTCCTGGAAAAAATCAAATCCGACTTGAATCCCGAGCAATTGAAGGCGGTGGTCTATACCGACGGCCCGCTCTTGATACTGGCCGGCGCCGGATCGGGCAAGACCCGGGTACTTACCTACAAGGCGGCTTACCTGGTGCATGAAAAGAACATCCCTCCATATCGCATCCTGGCGGTGACATTTACAAATAAGGCCGCCAATGAGATGAAAACCCGGCTTATTGACCTGGCAGGTCCCTCTGCAGATCAGATGCGGGTATCCACGTTTCATTCATTCTGCCTGCGGGTGTTGAGACGTTATGCCGACCGAATCGGATATGAGAAGAGCTTCGGAGTCTATGATCAGGATGACTCGCTGAACCTGATCAAGCGCTGCATGGAATCACTGGATATATCCGTAAAAACTCATGCTCCTCGGGCGGTGGCGGAATATATCAGTCGGGCCAAGGAAATCATGGTCGACCCGGAGGAATACGAAAAAACAGCCGCAGCCTATTTTAATAAAATAGTCTCAAAAGTCTACAAAGTGTATCAGCAGCAATTGCGCAAAAGCAATGTCTTCGATTTCGACGATCTCCTATTCTGGACAGTTTACATTCTGCAGAATCATGAGGACGTGCGCGAAAAACTGCAGAATCATTTTCAGCATGTTCTGGTTGATGAATACCAGGACACCAACCACGTCCAGTTCCTGCTGGTGAAAATCCTGGCTGAAAAATCACGCATGCTCACGGTGGTGGGGGATGATGACCAGTCTATCTATGGCTGGCGGGGAGCGGATATCAGAAATATCCTGGATTTCGAAGCCAGCTTTCCGGACTGCAGGATCATAAAACTGGAACAGAATTACCGCTCCACAAAGATGATCCTGAGGACCGCCTCCGAGGTGGTAAAATATAACCGCTCCCGTAAAGGCAAGACATTATGGACCGAAGGAGAAGAAGGGGAGCTTATCAAACTGATCAAGGTCAACTCCGACCGCAACGAGGCCGAGATGATCTGCGAAGATATAGAAAACATGGTTGCCTCAGACAAGTATAAGAGACGTGATATCGCAATTTTATACCGCACCAACGCCCAGTCCCGCGCGCTGGAAGAATCGCTCAAAAACAGGTTCATTCCCTACACCATTGTCGGGGGCATCCGTTTTTATCAGCGCAAGGAGATCAAGGATATTCTAGCGTATTTGAAGATGCTGGTGAATCCTTATGATATTATATCTTTTAGAAGAATAATAAACTTCCCCAAACGAGGCATTGGTCCGGTCAATATCGCGCGTATCGAGCAGGCGGCAGTCCGCCGCTCGACTTCGCCTCTTGAACTGCTCTTAAACGCCGAGGAGCTCGATTTCCTCAAGGGCGCGGCCTTGAATGGTGCAAAACAATTTCAAAGAATATATAAAGAACTGGTCAGGGCCAAAAAGGAGCAGTCGCCGGTGGAACTTGCTGAGACCGCCGCGCGAATCTCAGGGATTGTGGACAGCCTCAGCGAATACGATCAGATCGAGGCTGAATCCAGAAAAGAAAATATTGACGAGTTGATAGCGGCGGTACAGGAGTATTGCGATAAGGTCGAAAATGCCACACTCGAGGGCTTCCTGGAGGAGATCGCGCTTTACACCGATGTCGATACCTGGGACAGCTCACAGGACGTGGTGACGCTGATGACCCTGCATAGCGCCAAGGGACTGGAATTTCCGAAAGTCTTTATTACCGGCCTCGAGGAGGGACTTTTTCCGCTCTCACGCAGCATGGAGAAGCCGGAGGAGCTGGAGGAAGAACGCCGTCTCTTTTATGTCGGTATTACCCGCGCCGAGAAGAGCCTGACGTTGAGCTATGCACAAAGGCGCATGAGATTCGGCGAGATGCTCTCCATCAAATCCCGTTTTATCGATGAACTTCCGGAGGAATGCATTGAATTTGAAGATCAGACTTTTAGCTCATCCTATCCCGGAACCTACACCGGTTCAGAGCGGGCCCATTATGATGAACAAAACTATGTCGCCCCGAATGATAAATACAGGGATTTGAAAGTTGGAAAAAGAATTATTCATCCTACCTGGGGAGAAGGCAAAATTGTCTCACGAACCGGATCATCCGACAACACCACAGTGGAAGTGCGTTTCAGGTGGGGAGGTAAAAAAAAGCTGTTTGCGAAATACGCCAATCTAAAGCTTATTTAATCGTCCGTATACGAATTGCCGCCGTTTTTTATCGATTCCATCACTGCCGACTCAACTCGGCTCCGGACCGACTGGCTGTTAGCGGGATGAATTGCACTGGCGGCACCTTCCCTCTCGGACTCCCTGAACGATGACAGGAACCATTCCACCCAGCGAAATATATCGTTGCGCTTGACTTCGGATCGCAGGAGAGTCATCCTTCTTTCGCGTTCAGCCAGGTCCATGTGGAAGGCCTGGTAGATTGCATCAGCGGTTTCCTCCCTGTTATAAGGATTTACCATTATCGCACCTTTGGAAAGCTGCTCGGAGGCTCCGGCGAACTCGCTCAAAATCAAGACACCGTTATTATCGACAGTGCTGGCGCAAAATTCCTTGGCCACCAGATTCATACCATCCCGTAAAGGTGTCAGAAGCCCGATATCGCTGGCGCGGTAAAATCCCAGCAGCTCTGTGCGGCTGACCGAACGGTAGATATACTGGATCGGCTGCCATCCGAATTCCGAGAAACGGCCGTTAATCCGGCCCACCATCCATTCCAGCGTTTCGCGAATATCCTGGTAAGCCGATAAATGTGAGCGGCTGGGGACAGCCAGTTGTAAGAGGCAGATATTTCCCCGCAATTCAGGATACTTTTCCAGCGCGCGTTCGTAGGCCAAAAAACGTTCGGGTATTCCCTTGGTGTAATCGAGACGGTCGACCCCCAGCATGAGACTTTTGGACTGACATTTCTGTTTAAGATAATTCGCTTCCTTCTCAACTTCTTCGGTTTGAGCGCCGTCACTGAACTCGGAGAAATCGATGCTGATGGGAAAATTACCAACCTTGATCTCGCGCCGCCCAAAGCGCACATTCGAGTGCCGGTAATAAGCCTTGATATCGAGGCTGGGCATCAATTCCTTGGCGCAGCGGCAAAAATTCCGCCTGTCCCGCCGGGTCTGGAATCCGACCAGATCATAATCCAGGAGTCCCCCGATAATGTGATCCTTCCAGGGCAGTCGGCGTAAAAGGTCGTAATTGGGGAAGGGGATGTGCAGAAAGAAAGCCAGGGGATGCTGCACATTCATCTGTCTCAGGTAATGGGCCACCAATATGAGATGATAATCATGAATCCAGATAAGATCGCCGGGTTCCGCGCTCTCCACGATTTTTTCCGCGAATCTCCGATTGACATTTCTGTAGTATTCCCAATGTTCCCCCTCAAACTTGCATTGTCCCAGCAAGTCATGAAAAAGCGGCCAGATAGCCTCATTGGAAAAACCGCGATAATAATTTTCTACTTCCTCCGTGGAGATGTTTATGGCCTGCAGGTTGAAGAGGTTTTCGATGTTGTAGTCGCTAATAAGTCTTTCTACTTCGGAAGTCACTTCACATCCCGGCCACCCGATCCACACCCCGCCGGTATTCCTGATTATCGGCGCCAGCGCTGTTACCAGTCCCCCCGATCCCGATTGAATCTCCATACGTCCGCCATCGGACTTGATACAGATCGGCAACCGATTCGAGACAACCAGCAGCCTCCTTTTGCTTCTCCTCCATGTTATTCCGCTCATTTTCCTGCTTCCCTTTATTAAATGACAAAACAGTCCATGTTTTTGTCAATTTTCTCCCTTTATTAATTAGAGCAATAAAAATCCTTTTAAATACAAATAAATATGACTGTAAAAGAGCTAAAAAATGTTGCTGTCAGGTCAATGCCGGAGGACGACTATGCATAAAGATGTAAAATGGCATTCGAATCACTTCTAAATCGTAATATAACCCTTTACTAAATGTAACGCCCCTTAAAAATTATTGTTCGTTAAAAAAAATTTTATGGCATCTATCTGCTGCGAGCTTCATGCCAACGTCGCAAGAAATAGAGGAGCTCATCGGGCGGGATTATCCACAGATCAGCCAACGTTTCGCGCCGCTCCTGCCTTACCAGAACACGTAGCCCCTTGCCCTGCAACGCCCTAAAAGCATCCTCATCAGTAAAATCATCGCCCAGGTAGGCGACTTCCTCGATTTCATCGATTTCCGTCAGAATTCTTTGCACCGCATCACCTTTATTCCGTCCGGCAACCTTTATTTCGATCCCGCCATCAAAATCCAACAGCTTGAGATTATAATAATCCTTTACAGGCTCCCATGTGTCCCGGACATTTTTCCTGATTTCATCGGCCCGGCTCTTGTCCAATCCGCGCCAGTGAAAGGCCAGACTTGCGGGCTTCTCCTCCAGATTAGCGTCAAGACCCTGTTCTTTTGCCCACTTCCGGGCCAGATCCAGACCCCGGGATTCTCGTTCAGACAATTTTGACAGAATATATCTCCCATCTCGGAGCAGCCTCTCATTTCCATGCGAGCCCCAGATTTCGGGCTGTTTTTCGAGTTTCAGCAATGCGGTCAAATCGTCCACACGCCTGCCGCTTATGACGAGAATATGGGTATGATCTGCTCTCAAAATCTGATTCAGGATCTCTCTCACACCGGGATAGGGAACGGCCTCGTCTCTTTTTACCTGGAAGGGGGCAAGAGTACCGTCATAATCCAGCAGAAGAATTGGCTTTATGGCTCCGCTGAGATCGGAGAAGAACTGATCTAAATCGAAGTTGTCCCTTAAAACCTGCATTTGCGGTAATTTACTCAGTAATCAGGTAGTTGGCAAGCCCTCTTCTCAAACCAAGCATCAAAGTGAGGTATTCACGCAGATGACGGGTTAGCAGAAAATTCTCCTGCACGAAGCGTTTTCCGGTTTTGCCCATATATTCAAGTTCCTCCGGATGCCTGAGAAGGTAACGCATGCGCAGGGCCGCGCCCTCGGGGGTATTTACAAGAAAACCGGTGTGATGATTATGCACCTGCAGCCTGATTCCGCCCACATTTCCGCCGATAACCGGTTTTTCCTTCCACAGAGCCTCAGTCACGGTCAACCCGAAACCCTCCTGCAGGGACTTTTGAAGGACTATGGTCGATGCCCTCTGAAGGGCGTTAATCATCCTGTGCGCATCCCCGGGAAGATTCAGGATATGAATCTGCCTGTCGCCGTTGGCCGCCTCCAGGACTTCTTCCAGAACCATCTGTCCCTCCGGGTCATCGCTGGCGCCGCCTCCGGCTAAAATCAGGTCGGCATCGATCGTCTCCCGGAGCATATTGAAAGCCTGAATGACTCCGATGGGGTCTTTGAAACGGTCAAAACGGGATATCTGGGTCAGGACCGGTTTTGAATTTTCGATACCGTAGGTTTCCAGGGCCGATCTTATCTCGGTCGGATCGAGTTCGCAGTTTTTATTCGAGAGCGGGTCAATACTGGGCGCGATGATGAATTGCGGATGGGGAAGGCGCTGGGCGAAGCTGGGCATGGAAAAGATACTGGCATCATATTTCTCCACTTTCTCCTCCAGGTATTTCCAGACCCGCCTGTAGGGCCTGCTGGCGTCAATGTGACAGCGCCAGATCCACTTTCCCTTGCGATTGGGACAATACTCCAGTAGAGCCGCCGGCTGAGGATCATGAACAAATACGAAATCCGCATCTTCAAGCGTACCCCGCAGTTTATCGGCAGTCTGCCTGTTGGTCTCTTCATAGGCCTCAACCATTGTCTTGGTAAGGGAAGCGGGTTTGCCCTGCAGAGCATTATGAAATGTCTTGGTGGTAAAATAGAATTCCGGAGGTCCCGAGATCACCTCCCATGATGCCTCCAGGCCCAGCTCATTCATGAGGGAGATGAGCCAGTCCAGTATTTCCGCCACTCCCCCGCCCACACGGGTCGAGTTGACATGCACCACCCTGGCGCCCTTTAAATTTTCCGCCAGTTGACGCAGGATCGAGATATTGATCTTACCAACTATCTCTTCATAATCCAGTAGCGATTTAGGCACCAGGAACCTCCGCGCCGACAATTGACTCGATAGCCTTCTTCAAGGCTAAACGGAGTTCATGAAGATTCAAAAAGTAAAAATCTATTCTCGCGAATTCCTCAATTAAGGGCTGGTATTCATGATTGAAATCCTTCAGAAATACGGTAAAGTCGTCAGTACTTTCGGGAGTCCTGCGGTGAGCCTCAACAAAATGATAATAAAGGCTGCTGTCGCTCATAAAGGGAATATGGCGGATCAGGTCGTCGGGAGAATGAATCTGCTTGCCGGTATCGAATACCACAGTTACGGCCCGCATGAATTGAAAATCCTCGCCGATCTGGGCCGAGGGAATATAATAAAGCTCGCTCAAACGTTCATCGATGATTTCCATCATCTTCGCCCGCAGCTCCTCCAGATTATTGAAATCGTAGGGATTCAATATTCCGAGCTGCTCTGCCAGTTTCTTCTCCCCCAGATTGGTAGAGCACCAGATGGAGAAATCGTTGCGGAACTCGGGGTCATCAAATGTCGGGCGGATTACCGTTTCACAGAAATGATGGTAGAGACATTCAATAGGACAAACCGCCACCCGTTCTCGCATTTCGCGAATGTTAAGGGCCGAATCCAGGCCGGCCATTCGGGTGATCAGGGCGCAGTCCTTAATGCTGAATACTGGCTTGTCGTTCATTCATTAAATCCTATTTCATCCAAAGCGGGCAACATTCCCGCAAAATATACCCCATACCTTACTTATCGTATGTAATCAACAGCACTTTATCGCAGTTTAGGATAACCAAAGCTGCATATCCCGAAAATACGGTCCCCTTTTGGAATTCGCCAAATAGTATAACAATTCTGCGCAATATAGTTCCATGCCGAAAGGAGGCAAGCCATAATCAAAAATTAGGGGATCAAAATGCAGAATCTGCGACAATGCGGGACTAATATTTAATGCACAAATTGAGCCACAGGGTCAAATCCTGCCGATTTTCATCAAAATCGGGCGTAATATCAACATCGAAATTCTTCAAGTGGGCATCCACATAAGCATCGAAAATTGAATAAACGACGGTTATTCCCAAAAACCATATATGCTGATTGCGCAAGTCGCGATAACGGTCAAACTGCAGAAATTTATCATACCTGCTGACAGAGTTGGTGTCGCTGGTATAGAGATCCTCATAGGTGGAGGTCTTATCCCAGTAATAGGCGGTCTGATAGATTAAAAATGATTCCAGCCCGGCAATTAATCCGGCCTTGATATATTTATCATTGTAGAGCTGGCCCCAGCCGGGAATAACCAGCGAACGAAGTAATGCACCTGTGGGGGAGTGCCTTTTGCGCTTCTCGATTACTAAACTGTCCTGAGCGGACACAGAGACAGCGGAAATAATGATTATCCCCGACATCAGGAGTATAATCGCCATATTTTTCGATTTTTTTCCCATTTCACCTGATTATACAATAATAAATGTGTATAAACTATAAAACTGTAATTTTTGTATAAAATGCAATTCTGTAAATAACTTGACTAAATAATTCACATGAAGCATATTGTTCTGCTATGTTTTCAGAGACTTTAATTGAACTGCTGAAAAAAGATCCCAAAATCTGTGTACTCACCGGAGCGGGGGTCTCGGCTGAATCCGGTGTGCCCACATTTCGCGGCAAAGAGGGAATCTGGAAAAAGTTCAGGGCCGAGGAACTTGCCACAGTTGACGCTTTTCTCTCAAATCCGGAGCTTGTCCTGGCATGGTATCAGCACAGGCGGGATATAATCGATAATATTGAACCCAACCCGGGGCATTACGCACTGGCGAAAATGGAAAAGCATTTCTCCGACTTCTGCCTGGTTACCCAGAATGTCGACGCCCTTCACAGAAAAGCCGGCTCCGAGCATGTGCTCGAGGTGCATGGCAACATAATGCGCAACAAATGCCTGACCTGCGGTAAGCCTGTAAACAGGCTGGATTTTAAGGAGGGTGATGATATCCCCAGATGTGAGTGCGGCGGGATGATTCGTCCCGATGTAGTCTGGTTTGGAGAGATGCTGCCGGCGGATGTTTTTGCCGAGGCCAACAAAAAATCTTTCCAGTGTGAGCTGTTTTTATCGATCGGAACCTCGGCCATAGTCTATCCCGCTGCGGGCCTTCCGATTGCCGCCAAACAGAGGGGAGCTTATCTGGTAGAAATTAATGTCCAGGAAACGGAGCTTTCCACTTATGCTGATGAGGTTCTGCTGGGACCTTCGGGAGAAATCCTTCCTAAACTCCTAATGGCCGCCGGAATCGACATATAATTTTGAAAACCATGATCTTGACTCATCGGAAAAATACAAAAATACTGCTCGATCGCCTGAAAGACTGTGATCTATGTCCTCGTGAATGTCATGTGGACAGGACCATGGGCGAAACGGGCATATGCGGGCAGACCGACAAAATTAAGGTTTCTTCGGCCAATCTGCACTTCGGCGAGGAACCGCCCATATCCGGCTTTAACGGCAGCGGGACTATCTTCCTGACCGGCTGTAATTTGAATTGCGTCTACTGCCAGAATTATCCGATCAGCCAGATGCAGAACGGGCGTGAGGTATCCCCTCTGACCCTGGTCGACTCAATGCTCCGGCTGCAGGAACTTGGAGCGCATAATATCAATTTCGTGACCCCCACCCATTTCAATGCGCAAATAGCAGATGCCATCGTTGCTGCCAGAGATCGAGGATTGAAGATACCGATAGTCTATAATTCTTCGGGATATGACAGGGTCGAAGTTTTGCGTATGATGGAGGGCCTGATAGAGATATACATGCCGGATATGCGGTACGGGGATGAAAATGCGGCTCAATGCTATTCGTCCGCCGCTGATTATCCCCGGATCAACCGCGCGGCTGTTGCTGAGATGCACCGGCAGGTAGGAGATTTGCAGACTGACGAAAACGAAGTCGCCACCCGGGGGCTCCTGATCAGGCATCTTGTGCTTCCCAATAATCTCTCCCGCTCGGAGGAGATATTCAAGTTTATTTCAGAAAAAATATCGCCCGATACGTATATCTCACTGATGTCGCAGTATTTTCCGGCCTTCAGGGCTAATGAATATCCGCAGATTTCGAGACGTATAACTAAAAAGGAGTATGCTGTTGCCAAAAAGCTAATGGAAAAGTATAATCTAAGCAATGGTTGGTTCCAAGATGAGATTCTTTAAGATTACAGCAATAGCATTAGCGATAATGCTCCTGTTCTCGGGATGTGTTTATTTCAACACTTTCTATCTGGCCAAGAAGAATTTCAATGAGGCCGAGAGTAAACGGGAAAAGCAGGGCTCCGAGGAGGCGGTCGGCGGATCGTCCGCACAGTACCAGGCGGCAATAGAGAAATCACTGACGGTAATAACCGATCATCCGGACAGCAAATATGTCGATGATGCACTTTTCATTATCGGCAAATCCTACTATCACCTGGGGGATTTCTCCAAGGCGGAACGCAAATTCCGTGAATTACTGGCAGCCTATCCCGAATCGGATTATTATGACCGGGCCCTCTTCTACCTGGGCAAATGCCGCCTTAAACAGGAAGAATATATCCTCGCCCGCCAGTCATTCATACAAGTCGATTCGGTGACAAAAAACAGGAAATGGAAGGCCGAGGCGCAGTACATGATTGGCGAGATTGAATTCAATGAGCGCAATTTCGAACAGGCCGTGAAATACTTTTCAAGTTATCTTGAAAAATTTGCTGACGCCAGCATGGCAGCCCAGGTGCAATTCAAAATCGGCCAGGCATATGACTCCCTGGAAAACTATGAAGCATCAAAAGACGCCTACCTGAATGTGGCCGATTATGGTCCTTCAGACAGCCTGTATTTTGAATCGCAGTTTGAAGCGGGAGAATCTTATTATGCTATCGACATGATTGATTCGGGCTACGCGATATTTGAAAAATTATCCAAAGATGAAAAATACTACAGCTCGGCCGGGATGATCAGGCTCAAGCTGGCGGAAGCGCTGGAGATGAAGGGCGAGCTGGAAGCGGCGATCGAGGAATATGCCAAAATCACAGAGGAGTTTCAAAGGTCTGATCCTGCGGCCCGCGCCTTTTACAGAATGGGCGAGATTTACATGCTCGAGCTCAGCGACCTGGAAACTGCAAAGGCGATGTATGATTCCTCCATAACCGCCAACCGCCGTTCTGAGATATATCAGATGGCATTAGAAAGAAGCACTAATATCAGCAAGCTCTCTCAGTACCGCCAGGAAGCATCGGCGGAAGACCTGGAAAGTGCTGCCCGAAGCCAGTTTCAACTGGCGGAGCTGTATGTCTTCGAGCTCGAGAACCCGGATACCGCCCTGCATGAGTTCCAGGTCGTAATCGACAGCTTCCCTGAAAGTGAATATGCCCCTAAGGCACTTCTGGCGCGAGGCTATATCTTCGACAAGCATCTGGGTATGCAGGACAGCTCCCGTGCCGAATACAGAAAAATAATTGAAAAATATCCCACCAGTGACCAGGTGGAGGAAGCCGCCAAGGAGCTGAATATAAATCTGGAAAGCATTGATACCGATTTTGCCGGGCAGAGATACAAAAACGCAGAGAAGCTTATATTCAATGAGGGCAATGTCGATTCGGCCCTGGTCATCCTGCAGAGCATAATCGATGAGTTCCCCAACTCCAGATATGCTCCCAAAGCGGCTTATGCCAAAGCCTGGCTGACCGAGAAGCATGTTGCACCGGATGAATGGGATCCGAATGACTCGACTTCTGTGCCTGATTCGACTATTATCATCGCCTATCAGAATGTGGCCGATCAATATGCCGGCACACCATACGGGGATTCCGCATTGGTCAAACTGGGCAAAAAGGTGGTTCCCAAGCCCAAGGTCCCTCAGCAGCAGCAGGACACAATTCCCCAGGACACATTATTGGCGGGGGATCAGGATGAAATTGAAGATGACCGCGATATGGTCATAATTGGGCAGGACACCCTCATTGCCAATGAAATCGCCACTTTGATTGACACCCTGCATGTGGTTGATGGAGATCCGATAAAAGAGGGAGATTTTGTTTATCCGCCCTCTGCATATTACTCGCGCTTCGAAGGTTATGTCGGCTTCATGGTCAGGATTGACTTTCTGGGCAAGCCCACCGATTGGCGGATTTTGCAGCCCTCGGGGATAAAAGAGATTGACGAAGCGGCTGTCGAAGCATTAAGATACACAGAATTCGATGTTGGACAAATACCGCCGGAGTATATTGAGCAATGGCAGTTTTACAGAATAAAGGTGGAGCTGCCGCCCGAGATCAAGGGACGACAATGATCTTTAATCCCGGTGTGAGGGTGGTAGAGAAAAAACAGCTTCTTCCTGACCTGTTTCATCTGAAGTTCGAGGGAGAAAGCCTCGCTTCTCGTGCTGTTCCCGCCAATTTCGTGCAGATTAAGGTTTCCAAAGGTCTGGATCCAATATTCCGGCGCCCCATGAGCATTCATTACGCTGACGGGAAAACCTTCGAGATGGTTTTCAGGACAGTCGGGAGGGGCACCCATATCCTCTCACAAGCTGAAATAGATCAGGAATTCGACTGTATCGGTCCTCTCGGAAACAGCTTTAAACTGCCGGAGGATGGGGAACGGGCAGTTATGGTGGCGGGCGGAGTCGGTTTTCCCCCACTCTATTTTTTCAGCAGGTTTCTGGTAGAAAAGCATAACTTCCCGAAAGAGAATATCCTCTTTCTGCTCGGCATGAAAACCGTCTCAGAAAAACCAATGGCCGATGATCTGCTCAAACTCGATATTCCCTTAGAGTTCTCAACCGATGACGGGAGTTTTGGTTTTCACGGTTTTGTCACGGATTTATTCGAGGCCCATTATGCTAAAAAGCTGAGACATGAGAAGATCAGGATTTATTCCTGCGGCCCCAACGCGATGATGAGACGGCTGGGCCAGATTGCCCTCAGTTTCAAAGTTCCCTGCCAGCTTTCCCTGGAGGGCGCGATGCCCTGCGGGGTCGGCACCTGCCTGGGATGCGCTGTTAAGATGCGCGGCAGGAATGATTACTACCGTGTCTGCCAGGAGGGACCGGTTTTTGATGCCGAAGAGGTGGAATTATGAGTATTGCCAATCTTTCGATCGAAATTTGCGGAATCAGGTTCAGAAACCCGATTTTGACCGCCTCGGGCACATTCGGCTACGGCGAAGAGTTCAACCAGATCATCGACCTTTCCAAACTGGGCGGGATAGTTACAAAATCAATAACCAAACATCCCCGACCCGGCCATCCCCCGCCGCGAACACATGAAACCGCAGCGGGTATGCTTAATGCCATCGGTCTTGCCAATGTGGGCGTGGATAAATTCATCGAGGAAAAAATCCCCTTTCTGAAGACTCTGGATACGCGCATTATCGTTAATGTGGCCGGTTTCTCTATTGAGGAATATACTTATACAGTGGAACGGCTGAATGACACAGACGGCATCGATATGCTTGAGATCAATATCTCCTGTCCCAATGTCGGCGCTGACGGCCTGGAGTTTTCGTCCAGCGTCAGACGGGCCAGCGAATTAACGACCGCGCTCAAAAAGATTTCACGCTATCCGCTGATAATAAAGCTTTCTCCCAATGTCACCAGCATAGCGGAGATCGCCAGAGCGGCCGAGGAAGGCGGAGCCGATTGTCTCTCGCTCATTAACACTCTGGTCGGCATGGGAGTAAATCATTGGACTTTCAAGCCGATTTTAACCAATATTACCGGAGGATTATCGGGTCCGGCAATAAAACCCGTAGCCCTGGCAAAGGTATGGCAGGTCTATAATGCTGTGAAGATCCCGTTGATCGGAATTGGCGGGATAATGAACCATTTTGATGTGGCCGAATTCATGATCGTGGGAGCCTCGCTGGTTCAGTTCGGAACGGCCAATTTCATAAATCCCGACTGCACGGTAAAAGCTGCCGAAGGTCTGACCGATTATTTAAAACAAACGGGTATATCTGATATATCCGAATTAATAGGAAAATTGGGTGGTAATCATGAAATTCAAGGAAAGAATTTCCCAGCTTGTCAAGGAACGTAAGAGCCTGATATGTGTCGGGCTTGACACCGACCCGGATAAAATTCCAGATCATCTGAAATCGACAGAAAATCCCGTACTGGAATTCAACAAACTTATCATCGAGGCTACCTCCGACATTTGCGTGGCGTATAAGCCAAACTCCGCTTTCTACGAAGCGCTGGGGCCGAATGGGATGGAAATACTGAAGGCGACAATTACGGCCGTCCCTTCGGAGGTCCCCGTAATTGTGGATGCCAAACGCGGCGACATCGGCAACAGCTCGCGCATGTATGCCAGGGCGGTCTTCGAATACCTGGAAGGAGATGCGGTTACAGTCTCACCCTATCTGGGAGAGGATTCGCTGGCACCGTTTTTCGAATATAAGGACAAATTTGCGTTTGTGCTGGCGCTGACTTCCAATCCCAGCTCTCAGGATTTCCAGCTTCGAAATGTTGAAGGCAAGCCGCTTTACGAGATTGTGGCTGAAAATGTGCAGAAATGGAATAAAAGTGATAACCTCGGTCTTGTGGTAGGGGCATCGCATCCGGACAAGATCAAAGAGATGCGCAACATTTCCGGCAATCTTCCCTTCCTGATCCCGGGGGTCGGAGCCCAGGGAGGCGACCTGGAGGCATCCGCCAGGTTCGGCACCGACAATGGAAAATCGATCGCGCTCATCAATGTCAGCCGTTCGGTTATCTACGCATCCGATGGCGTGGACTTCGCCGAAAAGGCGCGCGAGGAGGTACAGCGCCTGAACCGCGAACTCTCCGAGTTCGAGATATTTTGATTGGGCTGCATAATCTCAATTTCTTGATGGAGCAGATATTAAGATAATTGGATTCAAAATATAAAAACAAGCCCCTGTTAATCTGGCTGGCATTATTTGCTCTCGTCTTCGCACTCTCACCATTTCTCGGCCATGCCCGCCTGTGGGGAATAAACCATCTCAAATTTCTCAGCGATTACGGCAAAATCATCTTTATCGGGCTTGTTATCTTGTGCTTCATGCCGGGAATTGCGGGCAGAATCAATGGCGGGGTTAATTCTATTCAGAGCAGGTATTTGAAGCTTAAAAGCATCAAAAAAGTCCTGGTCTCAGCACTGATATTCATAGTTTCGATCGGGATCTTCTATCTATTCCGCAACTCAACTCATCTACTGGGCGATGGTTTGCTTCGCGGGGATGAACTGACCTATGGTTTCGGTTATCTGCCTTTATCCACCGAGCCGTTAACCTCAATCCTGCACTATCTGTTTTATAAAATAGTGAACCCGCTGTTCGGCGTCCAGAATCATGCCAGCATACAGATTTTCAGCTGCCTGCTGGGCGGCGCCTTTATTCTACTGGCTATCAATATTTTTAAACCCAAAAAAGAATCAGGATTCTCCCCGCTCCTGGCTGTTATCGGAATCAGCGGAATCCAGTTCTTTTTCGGTTATGTCGAAAGTTATATAATACCTTACATCGGCCTCCTGATTTTTGTCTGGCTCAGCTACAAATATTTCTCGACCGGAAAAGCATTCGCCGCTGCCTGCATAGTCTACATGATAGTGTTTATTTCTCATTTTTCAACCATCTTCACATTGCCTGCATTTCTTGTATTCCTCTATTTTGGTCTGCGAAATCCCGAGCTTAAACCATCGCATAAAATTACCGGGATTATATCATTAATTGTAATGGGGGCAGTATTTGTTTACTTCCATTATATCTATGTTCCTGCATTCGGTCATATCGAGGTGGGATTTCTTCTATCATTCACTCCTGATGGCTACTGGATTCTCGATCCCGCACACCTGCTGGATATATTAAATAACTTACTTCTTTCCTCAACATTTGGGCTATTGCTGCTACCAGTCATCATAAAGCATAAGCTCTGGAATAATATCAATATTCCCGCAAGAATATTTTCATTTCTGCTCGTTTGCGGATCACTGGGCTTCCTGGTTTTCATTGACCCCAAGCTGGGATTTGCCCGGGACTGGGATCTGTTTGTGCCTGCCGGGGCGGTAATTGCGATTATCGCGGTTCGCATGGCGCACAGAGCGAAAGAAATTACAGCCGATTATCGCGCTGAAATCAGCATAGCGGTCCTGCTACCCATGATCTTCTCAGCCTCATTTATAGCGGTCAACCAGAATCTGGAAAGCAGCTATCGGCGTTTTGAACATATCCTGCAATTCCATGCCGAGCGAAGCGCTTTCGGATATGAATCACTGGGCGGTCACTACAAGCGTTTTTACCGCAATAAAGAAGATCTGCGCAGGGCAATCGAAAACTACAAAAGAGCTTTCGAGCTTCTTGAGAATCCACGCTACTTGACGGATATCGCCTCGGTCTATAATCTCTACTACAATAGCTACACCGATCAAAGCATCAGCAGAAGATTTATTGACTCCATAGAATATTATTCGAAGCAAGCCTTGAAATACAATGATTCACTGCATTCCGCTTTTGAATACCTGACCATGGCGAGCATGTATCGAGAGGATTTTGAAAGGGCGCTGGAATACAGCAACCGGGTCCTGCGTTTCGTCGAAAAGGAGAATGAGGCCGAATTCAGGTATAAACGAGCGGCCATTTTCCTGAACATGAATGACCTGCGTGGAGCAGAAAAAGAATTTCTGAAAATAATCGAACTCGATCCCGGGTACAGTAAAGCATATGTTATGCTCGGCCATATCTACAGGCAAACCGGACAAAATCAGAAGGCTATCGATTATTACTCTCAGTATCTGCAAAAATTCCCCGACGGCGAATTCAGAAATGAAGTTGAAAAGATTCTGCGGAATCTCCGATACTAATTCTATGGAACATTCCGGTTAAATTAAGTATCTATACATTGAAAAAAGGATTTCTTTATACATTAAAGCTATGGATGGTAGAATGCAGATGGTAAAAAGCGAACTTAAGAAAAATATAAAGGAAGTCACACTTCTGCCGCTCAAGGGTATGGTCGTTTTCCCATACCTGGTTATGCCCCTTATGATCAGCAACCAGAAATATGCCAAGATGGTCGATGAGGCTCTTCTGGAGGGGAAAACAATCGGCTTATTCACCCAGAAACCCGGCGAAAGTGCTGACGAAAATGAGGACAATATATACAGAATCGGCACCAGCGCCTCAATTTTGAAGATGCTGCGGTTTCCTGACGGTTCGGTGCGTTTTCTGGTCCAGGGTCTGTCACGTATCCGGCTCAGGAAAATAATATCGAGTGAGCCCTATCTGACCGCCGAGGTTGAGGAACTGGAGGAAGACAGCAGGTCCGATGTCAAGCTGGAAGCGCTGACGCGCAATGTGCACGAAATTCTGAAAAAGGTCACCGAGCTTGCGCCGTATCTGTCGGAAGAAAATTATATCTCCGCCATAAATCAGGAGAATCCTTCCAAGCTGGCAGACTTTGTGGCCTCCAATCTGAATCTTAATGTCGAGCAGAAACAGGAGATGCTGGAGACAAGCGGTGTTCGTGAACGTCTCGAGAAACTCCTCGCTCATCTGAACAAAGAATACGAAGTGCTGGAGCTCTCCAGAAAAATCCAGGCCGAGGCGGCCAGCGAGATGGGCAAGCTCCAGAAAGAATATATCCTCAAGGAACAGCTCAAGGCGATCCAGAAGGAACTGGGGATGACCGATGAGCGCACGGAGGAGATCAATGAATTCGAGAATAAGATCAGAGATGCACGGATGCCGGAAGTTGCTGAAGAAGCCGCTATAAAAGAGCTTGACCGCCTTTCGAAGATGAATCCATCGTCGGCGGAATATACTGTTTCGCGTTCATACCTCGATTGGATGGTTTCGCTTCCGTGGCGCAAAGAAAGCGAGGATAAGCTCGAGATCAAACCCGCCAGGAAGATTCTGGATGAGGATCATTACGATCTGGAGAAGGTCAAGGATCGAATTCTGGAATATCTGGCGGTACGCAAGTTAAAGACCGATCTTAAAGGACCTATCCTCTGTTTTGTCGGCCCTCCCGGAGTTGGCAAGACCTCCCTGGGACGGTCGATTGCGCGCGCCCTGGGACGAAAGTTCGAGCGGATTTCCCTGGGGGGCATGCATGATGAGGCTGAGATCAGGGGACATAGAAGAACCTATATCGGATCACTGCCGGGCAGGATCATTCAGGGTTTGAAACGTGCCGGCACAAAAAATCCGGTCTTCATGCTGGATGAGATCGATAAGGTCGGCAAGGATTTCCGCGGTGATCCGGCCAGCGCTCTTCTGGAGGTGCTCGACCCGGAACAGAACGACACATTTTCGGATCATTACCTCGATGTGCCCTTTGATCTTTCCAAGGTGATGTTTATCACCACCGCCAATATGCTCGATACAATTCCGGATGTGCTCCTGGATCGTATGGAGGTCATCCGAATTCCCGGGTATACCGATCTCGAAAAGGTGCAGATTGCGAAGAAATTCCTGATACCTCGTGAGCTCGAAGAACATGGATTGAAAAAAAGTGATCTGAGTTTCACCTCGAAAGCATTGAGAAATATAATCAACAACTACACCCGCGAGTCCGGCCTCAGAAATCTCGACCGTGAGCTTGCCACTGTTTGCCGTAAGGTCGCCAAGGATGTGGCAATGGGCAAGAAGGGCAAAGTTACGGTCAATCCGGAGGATGTCCAGAAATATCTGGGCGCGCCCAAATTCGTGCGCGAGTTGGCGGAACGTGTGGCCCGTGTGGGCGTAGCGCCCGGGCTGGCATGGACCCCGACCGGCGGTGATGTACTCTTTATCGAGGCTACCAAGATGAAGGGCAAGGGCAACCTGTCATTGACCGGTCATCTGGGTGATGTTATGAAGGAGTCGGTGCAGGCGGCTTATTCGTATATCCGCACGATTGCAAAGAAGCTCGATCTGGATGAGTCGGCATTTGAAAATGTCGATGTTCATGTTCATGTGCCCTCGGGTGCAGTTCCCAAGGACGGTCCCTCGGCTGGAATCGTGATGGCCTCGGCTATTGCCTCGCTCTTTACCGGAAGGCCAGTGAAGCCGAGAATTGCCATGACCGGCGAGATAACGTTACGCGGTATGCTCCTGCCAATCGGCGGGCTGAAGGAAAAGTCGCTGGGCGCTTACAGGGCAGGTATCAAGACTATTATCCTTCCAGAGGCAAACAAAAAAGATATTGATGAGATCCCGGAAGAACTCAAAAAGAAGCTGACGTACAAATTTGTCAAAACCATAGACGAAGCCATAAAGCTTATCTTAGAACCACCGAAGAAAAAGAGCCGGAAGTAGAAATAGATTTAGGGTATTGAATATATCCCTGTGCCGTCGGGTCTTTGATCCGGCCAATGACGAAAACGCATTCCCGACGGCTCGGGTGACCCAATCGTCAGGACTTGTTAATAAACCTGAATGTACCGGAATACGTCATCGCGAGGAGCGAAGCGACGTGGCGATCTCCGCGGTCATTCTAAGGGCAAACGCGGAGATTCCCACGGTCGTCCTCGACCAAAGGTCGGGACTCCCTCGGAATGACGTAATACACACTTTCCTGATATTGAGGCTTTTTCAGCAGGCCCCAAAGCTTGGGGCGCCCGACAACTGATGGATTTCCTGTTTTCAATAATCCCACCCCTTACGGGCCGATAAATCGGCGCGACGGAGATGGGGCACCCACATCAGCTTTCCCGGCTCCAAGCTTCACCACTCCTTCCCATTTTCTCCCAAAAAAATCTAAATACCGGCAACATTTGTTATAATTTGATGTTATATTGAAAATGTTGAAAACGTAGATTATTACGGCCATAAATGCAGCCGTTTGCGGGCATAAAAGGAGGAGATTCGATGCCTGATAATGTGAGCTTCTATCAGCAGGTCAACGACTATTTCGAAAAAGCCGCACAATACACCAAACATCCACGCGGGCTTCTGCGCCAGATCAAAATCTGCAACAGCGTCTACCATATGATGTTTCCGGTCAAGCGGGATAATGGCGAGATCGAGGTGATCCATTCCTGGCGCGCCGAACACAGCCACCACCGTCTTCCGGTCAAGGGCGGAATCCGCTACAGTCCTCATGCCAACGAGGACGAGGTTATGGCGCTGGCGGCCTTGATGACATACAAATGCGCAATCGTAAGCGTGCCCTTCGGAGGCGCCAAGGGCGCAATCAAGATCGACCGCCGCCAGTATTCGCAGGCGGAACTGGAAAGAATCACCCGTCGCTATACGTATGAGCTTATTAAAAAGAATTTTATCGGGCCGGGTGTTGATGTGCCCGCACCCGATTACGGCACCGGCCAGCAGGAGATGGCCTGGATCGCGGATACGTATCGTGCGATCTCAACCGATACCCTTGATGCGCCGGCATGTGTAACCGGCAAGCCGATCACCCAGGGTGGTGTCAAGGGACGTGTCGAGGCAACTGGCCGTGGTGTCTTCTTCGGTATTCGTGAGGCCTGTTCCGATACCGATGATATGAAACGCCTCGGGCTCTCATTTGGACTGATCGGAAAATCAGTGGTTGTGCAGGGGCTTGGCAATGTCGGGTATCATGCCGCCAAATTCCTTCAGGCGGGCGGAGCAAAGATCATCGGCCTGGCGGAATATGAAGGCGCAATTTATGATGAGAAGGGTCTGGATGTTGATGCTGTGGTGGCGCATCGCAAGGAATCCGGCTCAATCCTGAACTTCCCGGGCTCCAAAAACATTGAGAAGACCCACGATGCGCTCGAACTCGAGTGCGATATCCTTGTACCCGCCGCACTGGAAAATCAGATCACTGAGGAAAACGCCTCAGGGATCAAAGCCAAGATAGTTGCTGAGGCTGCCAATGGTCCTGTTACGGCCAAGGCCCATGAAATACTGCAAAAAAGAAATACAATGATCATTCCGGATACATACCTCAATGCCGGCGGTGTTACCGTTTCATATTTTGAGTGGCTGAAGAACCTCTCGCATGTCCGTTTCGGACGCATGGGCAAGCGTTTCGAGGAAACCACCCAGAGGCGAATTTTGATGGCGATCGAAAGTGCTACCGGTAAAGCATTTACGGACAAAGAATGGCAGTCGCTTTTGCATGGCGCAGATGAAGAGGATCTGGTCAACTCCGGACTGGAAGAGACCATGATCGGCTCATACCGAAAAATCAGGGAGATAAAAAAGCAGCATAATGATGAGATCGATCTCAGGACGGCCTCATTCATAAATGCAATTGACCTGATAGCACAGGCATATATGGAACTGGGAATATTCCCGTAATACGACGATTATCGTCATCCTGAACGCACTGAAGGATATGGTTTAATCGGAAAGATTCTTCGGTCGTCCTCGCCTGCGGCGGGACTCTCTCAGAATGACAATTCAAATGTTGCGTCATCCTGAACAAAGTGAAGGATCTAATTCGTTAGTAAAAGCAAAGACTCCCGGTAAATAGCCGGGAGTTTTTTTATTTCCACCATATGAACAAATAGAACAACTAATCCTGACAATTGTTGTATGATATACAGGCAACAAAATAAGAGAGAGAGATTAAGAAATGAGATTTTTCACGAGTACAATTATGCTTCTGGCATTGATTTCAGCCGCCCTGGTCATCGCGTGTGATGCTCAGGCGCAGAATGATGTAGAAAGTGTGAAAGTTATGATAGATGATTTTCTGGAAGGAAATACTAACGCTCCGGATTTTCCCGAGGGGATGGACTGGCTGAATTCTGATCGCGCTTTTGCACTGAAGGATTTTCGCGGTAAGATGGTACTTCTTGATTTCTGGACATTCTGCTGCATCAACTGCATGCATGTCATCCCCGATTTAAAAAAACTCGAAGAAAAATACGACGAGGAACTGGTCGTAATAGGAGTTCATTCAGCCAAATTTACAAATGAAAAAGGCACCGAGGCAATCCGTCAGGCGATACTTCGCTATGGTATAGAGCATCCGGTTGTCAACGACAGGGACTTCAAGATATGGCGGAAATATGGAGTCAGCGCATGGCCCTCATTCGTCCTGATCAATCCCAAAGGCAAAATTATCGGGGTCCATTCCGGTGAGGGGATATATGAACCGTTTGATAAAATCATCGGACAGGCAGTTGAATACTTTTCCGCCCGCGGTGAACTTGAACCGCGGCCATTGAAGCTTGATCTTGAGAAAGCCGAAATGCTGAACACGCTTCTCTCATTCCCCGGCAAGGTGAAAGCTGATTCCGCATCGGGCAGGCTTATTATCACGGATTCCAATAATGACAGAATTATTATAACTGATCCTGACGGCAGGATTTTTGAGGTTATCGGCTCGGGCAATAACGGTCAGGAAGATGGCTCATTCGAGGAAGCGGAATTTAATCGTCCCCAGGGAACATATATGGAAGATAACATCCTCTATATCGCCGATACAGAAAACCATTTGATCCGCAGGGCCGACTTAGACAATAGAACTGTGGAGACAATCCTTGGATGCGGAGAGCAGGCCGACCGTTACAATATTCCCGGTATAGGCACCGATGTTTGTCTCAATTCTCCCTGGGATCTGGTCAAGGTTGGCGATATTTTATATATCGCCATGGCGGGATCACATCAACTATGGACAGCCGATCTGAATACACTGCAAGCCAAACCATTCGCCGGCTCGGCCCGTGAGGCACGTATAGACGGTCCTCTGGCTGAGGCCGCCCTGGCTCAGCCCAGCGGAATTGCGACCGACGGCAGGAAACTTTATTTCACCGACAGCGAAATCAGCTCGATAAGATCAGCAGATATAGATCCGGATGGTGAGATCAGAACTATCGTAGGCGAAGATCTTTTCGAATATGGTGATATTGACGGCGATCATACCAAAGCTCGCCTCCAGCATCCATTGGGAATAGTCTACCATGATGGAATCCTGTATGTCGCCGACACTTATAATTCCAAGATCAAGAAAATCGATCCAGAGAAGCGGACAAGCTACACATATGCCGGTACCGGCGAACCGGGCCATCAAGACGGCAGATTGAATGATGCGAAATTTTATGAGTCGGGCGGGATAACATATCTCAATGGGAAATTATATGTGGCCGATGTGAATAATCATGCTATCAGGGTAATCGATACAAAAGCCGGTACAGTCAGCACACTGCAATTTTCGAATCTGGAAAGACTGCAGCGTGAAGAAGAGGCTGAATTCACCGGACGTATTGTGGAACTGCCCAAACAGAATCTCAAGGCGGGCGACAGCAAAGTAATATTCAACCTCAGACTTCCCGAGGGCTACAAATACATCGAAAACTCTCCATTTTCGATAGATTATAAATCAGACAACGGCAGCCTGGAGTTCACTCAAAAACCGTCAGAACTGAATATATCCCCGAAAAGTCTGCCATTGACTCTTGCAACTACAGGCATGCCCGGTACGACAGAACTGGATTTTGATGCTGTGGTATATTTCTGCAGTGATAAGTCGGGCGTATGTATGATCGACGATATAAAAGTAAAGGTGCCCGTTGAAATCACAGAATCAGGCACCTCGGAATTATCGATCGATGTAGATATCGAAGCAAAAGATTAGCGCTCTTCTTTAAAAAGCACATGCTTGCGCAGAATCGGATCATACTTCTTGAACTGCAGGCGATCCGGATCGTTACGCCGGTTCTTGAAAGTATGATAAACGTATGTACTCTCGGTACTGCGCATCTTTATATGCGTGCGAATATCTTTTTTCTTCTTGGCCATAAGAACCTCACTATACTAAGCGACATTTACAAATATTGTCGGCCGGTGACAGTAATAACATCCATACGGCGGAACCGTTCACCGGATTGCATAATTTAATCCCGAATCGCCATAAGTCAAGCTGTTTCAGCCGTTTTTAGCCGCCAAAAAAATGTCGCCGGCGTGTCTGCTGCGGCTAATCTATTGCATTTCAATATATTACGTTTTTTTCTCCACATAAATTCTATAATTCCTGAAGATATTATTTGACAATATCCCCTCTATTGCGTTTAGATTTACTGGAAGGGACAACAGAGTAGAATTCAAACCGAAATGATATCCGGGACTATATCAATTATATCGGAAACTGAACGATATAGTGAATATATTACTGTCCCGATGACATGGAGGCTATTATGTATAGGAAAGCATTGATTTTATTTTATTCGATATTCCTGCTGCTGATCATGCAATGCAGCGACACAGCTATGAAGCCCGGCCCGATCGATCCGCCCAATCTGACACCGGCGCAAAGAGAAGTTATAACAGCGTCAAACAGCTTTGCATTCAATATCTTCAAGGAAATTGTCAACAACGAGGCCGATACCAATATCTTTATCTCCCCATTGAGTATCTCCTATGCACTGGGGATGACGTACAACGGCGCCGAGGGTGAGACCAAAGAGGCGATGGCTGATGTTCTCGGATTTGCGGGTATGGATGATTTAGAGATCAATGAATCATACCGTGATCTGACAAAGACGCTGATAACAATCGATCCGGAAGTCATAATGGAAATCGCAAATTCGATCTGGTATCGCCAGGGATTCGAGGTAGAGCAGGAATTCATCGACATTAACCAGGAATATTTCGATGCTTATGTCGCCGCGCTCAATTTCAATAATCCCGGCGCCAAAGATATAATAAACGACTGGATCGAAGAAAAGACACATGACAAAATCCAGGATGTCATCAAGCAAATAGATCCCCTGACCATGATGTTTTTAGTCAATGCTGTGTATTTCAAAGCCGCATGGAAATATGAATTCGATCCCGACGACACAGAGGTAGAAGATTTTTATCTGTCCGGCGGCGCTGCGGTCGACTGCGATATGATGCATCAGGAAAATGAGCTTTTCAGATATTTCAATGACAATTTCCAGGCGGTACAGCTTCCCTATGGGGATGCGGGCTTTTGTATGTCGATCTTTCTGCCTCGCCAGGGGCATCCACTCGATGATCTTATCGACCAGATGGATGATGACGCCTGGTCGGATTGGATGGGGAATTTTACAGCGGATACAACCATTATCAAAATGCCCAAATTCAAACTGAAATATGATCGAGAACTGAAACCCGATCTTGCCGCCCTTGGTATGGGAATAGCATTTGAGCCATACGATGCCGATTTCAGCCGTATAAATCCCGAAATTGACCTTTATATAACTTCAGTCCTGCACAGCACTTTCGTGCAGGTCGATGAGGAGGGCACCGAGGCTGCCGCTGTCACAGTGGTGGAAATCGGAACCACCTCCATCGATCCCAATGAAAATTTAATGCACATAAACCGGCCGTTCTTCTTCGTGATCCACGACCAATATACCGATGCCATCCTGTTTATGGGTAAAATCTCAAATCCAGTCTGGGAAGATTAGAGCTTGCAATTTCTAATAAAAAGCTCGCTTTTCCAGCGGGCTTTTTCTTTTTTTACTCAGTATAGACTATTTACCCGTTACCAGTCCCGCAGGATCTTTTATTTTTTATACCAATTTGACGGGAATAATATTATTTGTAGATTGTAATGCACATGGAATAAAATTATCAAAGGAGGAGTAGCATGAGGTTAATCTCATTAATATCTATTTTCCTGGCCGTGTTTTTTCTGAGCGCATGCGGCAACGGTAATGCTGATGACGCAGAAGAAGAAGAAAAGCCGGAAGAAGTCCTCATCGATCAGGCTATGGTCGTTGATATCAATCAATTCTCATTCGAGCTGTTCCAGCAGACAGATCAGACCGAACCCGACAAAAATATATTCATCTCGCCCATGAGCATATCTCTTGCGCTGGGTATGACCTACAACGGCGCCCAGGGTCAGACTGAGACGGCTATGCGTGAGGTACTGAAATACGGTGAAAGAGAGAATATCGAAATCAACGAATTTTACAAGTCATTGATTGACAAGCTGACAACACTTGACACCAGCGTAATCATGAAAATCGCCAATTCAATCTGGTTCAGGGAAAACTACCAGCTCAAACCGGAATTTCTGGAGTTGAACAGAAAATATTTTGATTCCCGTGTGGAGGGGATAAATCTCGATGCTGAGGAATCAATTGATATCATCAACAACTGGGTCTCTGAAAAAACCAACGGCAAGATTACAGAGATCATCTCCTACCCTGTTCATCCCAATATTATGCTCTACTTGATTAACGCCATCTATTTCAAGGGCACCTGGACCTACGAATTCGATCCCGAGCGTACGAGCCCGATGCCGTTTCATATAACCGCCGAAAAAGACACTACGGTGGATATGATGTACCAGAAAAATGAATTCACGATTCTGGAAAATGAGGATTTTCGGGCTGTTGAACTGCCCTATGGCGATGAGAATTTTGCCATGACTGCAATCCTGCCTGCAGAAGACAAGACGCCGAATGATATCATCAAAACTTTGACCTCCGAGAAATGGGGCGACTGGTCAGACAGCTTCGATACGGAAGAGGTCAGGCTCTACCTGCCGAAGTTCAAGATGCGTTACAGCAAAACTATGAATGATCCACTGGCGTCCATGGGCATGGGAGTGGCCTTTGATATGGATGCTGCCGATTTCAGCGGCATGGAGCCGGAGGGCGAGCTTTTCATCAGTCGTGTCCTGCACAAGACTTTTGTGCAGGTTGATGAGGAAGGCACCGAGGCGGCGGCTGTCACCGCAGTTGAGATGATGACCAAGGCCATGCCCCAGTCAAAGGAAATCCGTTTCGATCGGCCGTTCGTGTTCGTCATCCATGAAAAGACCACCGGAGCGATAATCTTCATGGGCAAGATCATGCAGCCTGTCTGGGAAGATTAAAAAACTGTGCGCGACGTACGTCTCGTGCGCCGCGATAAATCCCGGGCGCACCCGGAGGTACGCCCGGCACAGTACTTAAAATAAAAACATTGGAGGTGTAAAATGCGAGGGGTACTGACATTAATTGTTGCCGTTATCTTAGTTCTGAGTCCGATATTGGCAGGACAGGATCAGGCAAAGGTGAGTTTTACCAATGATGAATTGGAGCAAATCGAAGCAATCAACTGCTTCGGCTTCAAGTTCTTCCACACATTCTGCGAGCTCGACACCGCCGATAATATCGTGATCTCGCCATTCAGCATGCATTATGCCCTGGGGATGACCAATAATTTGGCGTTTTCTGACACAAAAGACTCAATAGATGAGGTTCTTTGCGTATCTGGGACAAATGTACGTCTTGTTAATAACAGATACTTTGGTTTGATGGAAAAGATGCCTGCTCTGGATTCTAATGTAATTCTCGAAATTGCAAACTCGATCTGGGTAAGAGGGGGTATTGCAAAAGAATACAGTGACCTGTTCACAAGGAGATTCAACGCAGACGTGAACACTAGGGATTTTGACGACCCCAAAACCAGGGAGGAAATAAACGATTGGGTTTCAAAAAAAACGCACGGCAAAATCAAATTCGCATTGGAAAAACCCATCCCGGGGGGTGCAGTAATGTACCTAATGAATACTGTATATCTGGAGGCATTATGGTCGTCACAATTTTCGATAGAAAATAATTTGACGGGTAAATTCTTTGTCACAAACGAAGAAAGCCTGCAATGGGAAACAATGAGCCAAAAGAGTAGCTATTCGTATTTTATCAATGAAGACTTGCGTGGAATCGAAATCCCCTATGGAAAAGGAGTATTCAGTCTGCTGGTCTTTGTTCCGCCCAATCCCAGTGACATTGACGAACTCGCAAAATCATTCATCCAGGACAGCCTAGAGAGCTGGACATCACGAATGGAGACTGACTCTGTGACCCTATTCCTCCCGAAAATCAAGGTAATATATGGCGGAGACATTGGCGGTATTCTTGCAAATATGGGGATGAGTAAGGCATTCAATGGCGGCACAGCATGTTTCCCGGGTGCGTTATATATCGGTCAGGCATTACACAAGACCTCTTTCCAGATGGATGAGGAGGGCACAATCGCGGCAGCGTTTTCCTCTATTCGCTTGGATTCCATAAGGGAACCCAACAGCGGTGCCAAGTTCTATGTGGACAGACCGTTTCTCCTTGTCATCAGAGACAATTATACACACGGCATTCTATTCATTGGCAAAATAAAAAGACCTGTCTGGGAAGATTGATAAGTGTATCAGTGAATAATCCCCGTTCCGTCAGGTCCTCAGACCTGACGGACGGCAGATCTGAGGATCTGCCTCAACGCGGAATTAGATTTCCGCATGGGTGCCCGCCACAAATTCATTTTCTAACCGATGGTTGATTCAAGGATTCGAAAAAAATATCCCATCCCTTATGGGCCGAGATCGGCCCACCGGGGATGGGGGCACCCAAAATCACATTATTTACTGTGCTCGATCACAGTGACCTCGCCGGCGGTGACCCGCAGGATTTCCTTGCGGTGCCTGGCCAGAAGCGCGCCGTCGGAATCAATATCATGCGCCTCCGCCTGAATAATCTTGCGCCCGATCTTGAGCTTGATCTTCTTGCCCAGTAAGAGCGAATGTCTTTTGATGCGCGGAAGGAACGGCTTCAGGCCCTTCGTTTTGAAAATATCATAATTTTTCTCGAAAGCCTCGAGATATCTCCGCAGGAGATCCACCCGCCTGATCTTATCGCCGGTTTCGAGATAGAGCGAGGTTGCGGTTGACCTTAAAAAGGGCGGAAAATCTTTTGCCGCAAGGTTGACATTGATCCCCATCCCCACTATCACAAAATCGATCTTATGATTCTCGGCCGAAAGTTCGGTCAGGATTCCGGTCACCTTGTGGTTGTCGATCAGGCAGTCATTGGGCCATTTGATGAATGATTGCAGTTTATATTTCGAGCGCAATATCTCACTCAGGGTCAGCGCGGACAAAATCGACAGGCTGGGAGCTGCTGCCGGATCGATATCGGGACGCAGTATCAGCGAAAACCATAACCCGAGTTTGGGCGGCGAATGCCATACCCGTCCCAGACGTCCCTTGCCCCCGCGCTGCCGTTCGGCAATCACCAGCGTCCCCTCAGGCGCACCGCTTTCAGCCATCTGATGCGCAATGGTATTGGTGGAAGTCACTGTATAATGGGACGATATTTCGCTGCCGAGATATTTGGTTTTCAAGCCGTATTGGATCTCAAAGGGAAAGATGGCATCCGGGGCAGAGAGAAATCTGAACCGCGAGCGGTCATCGAGTTCGAACCGATATCCCCATGCCGAAAGCCCGCCAATCACCTCACGGGCAGTCTTATCCGGGATGTCGATCTTCTTTGCGATATCCCTGATCGAATAGGTCTTCTCCGGATTGTCGCGCAGGAGACGCATAACCGGGTCGAGCAACTCCTGTGAGTCATGTGATATTTTGTTTGTCATAGCGGTACTATTTCCATGCTGAGATCGAGAGCGGGCGCCGAATGAGTGAGCTTCCCGATCGAAATATAATCAACGCCAGTGTTGGCGATTCGTCGCACGCTTCCAAGACTGACATTGCCGGAGGCCTCGATTTCCACATCAGAATTTTTAGAGCGAATATATTCAACGGCTTTCTTCATCTGATCTAAGCTCATATTATCGAGCATGATCCGGTCGATTTTGTATTTCAAAGCCTCTTGGATTTCCTCTATGGATTTTGTCTCAACTTCGATCTTCAGTTTCTTTCTTCCCCTCCATTGGAGGCAGCTTTCGATAGCTTTGCTGATCGATCCGGCGGCCTCGATATGGTTATCCTTGATCAGAAACATATCGAAAAGACCGATTCTATGATTCTCTCCTCCGCCCGCTTTCACCGCCGCTTTTTCCAATAATCTCAGCCCCGGAATAGTCTTGCGGGTGTCCAGTATTTTTACATTTATACCATCCACAGCGGACACAAATCTATTTGTAAGTGTCGCAATGCCAGAGAGATGCATCAGAAAATCGAGCGCCACCCGTTCACCGGACAGAATCGTTTTCATGCCGGCGCTGATCTCGGCAATAACCTCCCCCTTTCCGACCCTGGCGCCATCTCGGGCTTTTGCGGTGTATTTTGCTTTGGCATCCAACTGGTTATACACCTCGCGGGCCGCCTCATGGCCGAAGACGACTCCCTCCTGCTTGGCTCTTATGACACCTTGGGCAGGCTTATCTTTGGAAATTACCGCCCCTGTTGTAATATCTCCGGAACCTATATCCTCCGAAAGAGCGTTATTAATAATGGAGGAGAGATTTTTTTTACTTATCTTCATGGCTCCTAAGAATAATCGTAATCTTAAATCTGTCAAATGGAAAAAACATTTGACCAGAAAATGAGGTGTGTTAGATTGTATATTGAGGAGCACACCATGACAGATAAAACGCAGGAAGTTCATTGCAAGTATCTGGGTGATACCGAGGAGCTCTGCTGGGTATTTCAGCCGGACAAGTTTGACCAGGAGGAGCTTACACTTTCATTGCGGGAAACTATCGCCCGGTGCTTGAAATGTCCTGTATTTGATGAAGCGATCAGGCGTTCCACCGGCAGGCGCAAATCCGACAAGCTCTTGACATTGACGCTGCACAGGCTTCTGGGGCAGCTGGTGGATTACGATACCGAGCTGGTTTCGATCACGGGTTCGCTTCAGAAAAAAGTCGAGGAGCTGGCCGTATTGAAATCCGTCTCCGAGGCGCTCCTGAAAACCCAGGATCTCAGGAAGGTCATGCTGATTACCCTGACCGGGGTGACCTCGGGTGAGGCTTTTGGTTTCAACCGCGGCATGGTTTTCCTGGTCAACACCGATACGAAGACGATCGACGGCCAGATCGGACTGGGGCATCTGGAGCGTGACGAGGCCCCTATGGTCTGGAGCCAGATCAGCAGTCAAAAGCTCACTTTTGACGACCTGATCGACCGCATTTTGAACGGTCCCGACCTTCCTCCCAACAGGCTGACCACAGCAATTGAAAAGATCTCGATACCATTGCGGCCAGAATACGGGATTTTGCCCAGGACTATAATAGATAAACAGTCCTATTTCGTGGAGAGCTTTGAGGGCGATATCATAGTGGACAGGGGCTTGAGGCTGATTATGAAGGACACGCCCTTTGCAGCCATTCCCCTGATTTACGAGGGTTCGCCCCTGGGAGTGATCCTGGTCGATAATTCCATAAATCACAAGCCTATCACCGCCGAGGATATTGCCACACTCGAGACTCTGGCCAACCAGGCAGCTTCCAAGATCGAGAATGCTATCCTGCAGAATAAGCTTGAGGTCAGATTTGCGGAACTCCAACATATACACGCACTTCTGATGGACAACCAGAAATATCTTGTGAAATCTGAACGGCTGGCCGACCTGGGGCGTCTGGCGACCACAGTGGCCCATGAAATCAAAACTCCCCTTATCACTATAGGAGGATATGCCGATCGCGTGCTGAAAAAGGCCGAGGCAGGGCAAATCGATCTTCAGAGCATGAAGACAATGCATGATGAGATAATGCGATTGGAAAGAATTTGCAAAGAAATGCTTGATTATTCTCAAAAATCTCAGTTAAATTTAGAGCAGAATGACCTTAACCAGATTATATCTGAAACATTACATCTGGAAGCGGGTAAACTGAAATATCAGAACATCAATTTCGAAACGGATTTCTACCCCGAGAAGCTGCAACTGCTTTCAGATAAAGACAGGTTAAAGCAGGTCCTCTACAATTTGATACATAATGCCGCCGAGGCTATGGCCAATGGCGGAAAGATAAAGATACAGACCGGGAGGAAGGGCGATTATGTTTTCCTCCGGATTGAGGATAATGGCTGTGGCATGGAGAGTGACGTGATGCAAAAACTATTCACGCCGTTTTTCACCAACAAAAGAAACGGGACCGGACTGGGGCTGCCGGTTTCGAAGAAGATTATTGATGATCATGGCGGAAACATAGTTGTCGAGTCCGAACCGAACAAGGGCACGGCGTTCACGATCAATCTGCCATGCAAAAACGAAAAGCTGGGGAAGGAGTTATAAAATGTCCAGGGTATTAGTTGTTGAGGACGAGCCCCATCTTCTCGATCTCTATCGTATGGAGCTCGAGGATGAGGGCTATCATGTTGAGGTCGCCAGGGATGGACCGACGGCTCTCGACATGGCCGGCTCATTCAAGCCCGACCTGGTGATACTCGATATCAAGCTGGGCGGCATGGAGGGGCTGGAGGTCTTACAGAAACTCAAGGAACTGCGCAAGGACAAGCCGGTGATACTAAACTCTGCCTACTCCCATTACAAAAACGAGTTCACCTCCTGGCTGGCTGATGCTTATGTCACCAAGTCGGGAGATCTGGATGAGCTCAAGACCAAGATACAGGAACTTTTAAATCCGATTACTGTCTGAACATAGAATTTTGATCCGGGAATTGTACCCTCGTTAATTGCGGGGGTATTTTTTTGGTGATTATGAAATCAGAGGACAGCCTGCCCGAGATGGACCCGAGAAATCTGAAAAATCCCTTGACATCTGTGAGAAGTGCGGTATAGTATTTTTGAGAACTTCACAAATTATTGGGAGGGTCATGCTTCTAATCATTAGATATTTTGACTTTACCTCCACGAGGGGTTTTTAGTTTCTTAAAACACCTTTGTAATCTGCAGCCAAATGGGGCGCACCCTTCTGAATCTACAATCTAATTTTTATCCCGGGAGGAGGGATATCATCATGCGGATCAATTTTCATCTCCTCGCCCTTGCCACAATAATCGTCTTTATTGGATTAAGCACTAAAAATTTGCCGGCTCAAGATATTTGCGGAGATGCGAACAATGATGCCTCTGTTAATGTCAGTGATGCAGTCTGGATTGTTAATTATGTATTTATTGGTGGACCTGAGCCTGACCCCTTCTTATCTGGTGAGGTAAATTGCGACGGATCAGTAAATATCAGTGACGCGGTGTGGATAATCAATTATGTATTTATAGAAGGAAATGATCCGTGCGACGTCAATGGCGACGGTTTTCCAGACTGCGATCCCAACTGTCCATCCACAATAACCGATTACGATGGAAATGTCTATCAGACAGTTTTGATCGGTGATCAATGCTGGATGATGGAAAATCTAAAGGTTACCCATTACCGCAATGGCGACCCCGTATCCCATGCGCCCGACAGCGCGACCTGGCAGGATTTGACATCCGGTGCCTACTGCAACTTCGACAATAATGAAGATCATGTCGAAACGTATGGCAGATTATACAACTGGTATGCAGTAGATGACAGCCGCAAGTTGGCACCGGAAGGATGGCATGTGCCGACTGATGGTGAATGGAAACAACTGGAAATGTATCTCGGCATGGATCAGGCACAGGCGGATTCATGGGACTGGCGCGGCACGGATGAAGGCGGCAAGTTGAAAGAAGCCGGAACTGATCATTGGGCAAGCCCCAATGAAGGAGCCACTAACTCAAGTGGTTTTACCGCTCTTCCTGCAGGCTACCGGGGCGAATTCAGTCAATTCCACGATATTTATAATGTTATCGCATTTTGGTGCTCTACGGTGGACTTTAGTGGTGAAATTATTATACGTGCACTTGCTTACTCCTACTCACAGATTCAACGCGAGGATGTCTTTGAAATTTTCGGACTATCTGTTCGATGCGTGAAAGACAGCCCAGGCAGGATCGCAGTCAACCCTTCGCCTGATTTTATCAACGCCCCATGGTCACTCTCAGGCCCAAATGGATATACCGCAAGTGGAAATGGTGATGATACGTTATCTAACCTTGAAGCCGGCGAATATATACTAACATGGGAACCCGTGTTCGGATGGCTGCGGCCCTGCGGCTCAACTCGTAATTTCGTGCCAAATCATACCATGATTTTTGCAGGTACATATTCCGAAGCGCCAGATTCGACCGGAACAGTATCCGATTTTGATGGTAATGTCTATCAAACCATCAAAATCGGCGATCAATGGTGGATGGCTGAAAACCTGAAGGCCACTCACTATCGCAACGGTGATCCTATATCCCATATTCCAGACAGTGCCACCTGGGTGAATCTATCAACCGGAGCCTATTGCAACTACGACAATAATGAAGAAAACGTTCCCGTTTTTGGAAGGCTATATAATTGGTTTGCCGTAGATGACAGCCGCAGTATTGCGCCGGAAGGATGGCATGTGCCTACCGATGCTGAATGGAAACAATTGGAGATGTTTCTTGGAATGCCCCAGGCAGAAGCCGATGGATTAGATTGGCGCGGCACTAATGAAGGCGGCAAATTGAAGGACACCGGAACAGTATATTGGGATAACCCTAACTCTGGAGCGACCAACGAAAGTGGCTTTACAGCTTTACCCGGGGTGTATCGTCATGACAATGGAAGCTTCCTCCATGCTTGGGGCTGGTATGCAGCTTTTTGGTCGTCCACAATTGCGGGTGATTATAGCGCATGGTATCGACAGCTATATTATCAATATGCTCAAGTTCGCCGCAACAGCATCCATTGTAGGTATGGTTATTCAATACGCTGCATCCAAAATACACCCGGCACGATATTTATAAATTCAATACCGGATTCCATTAATGCACCATGGTCAATCACAGGACCTGACGGTTATACTTCAAGCGGAAACGGAGACGACACATTGACCAATCTTGAAATCGGAGATTATACGATCTCCTGGGGAATTGTCCCCGACTGGATAAGACCTGCAAATCTTCGATACACAATAACGTGGGGCGAAACGATAAATATTGATGGAAATTACATGGAAGCTCCCGACTCAACCGGAACGGTTTCCGACTATGACGGCAATGTATATCAAACAATCAAAATCGGCGATCAATGGTGGATGTGTGAGAATCTGAAGGTCACGCATTATCACAATGGCGATTCCATACCAAATGTGACCGATGATATAGACTGGGAAAATCTAACAACGGGAGCATATTGCAGCTATAACAACGATACGGACCATGTACCTGTCTATGGCAGACTATATAACTGGCATGCTGTAAATGACGGCCGCAATGTCGCCCCTGATGGCTGGCATGTGCCCACTGATGCCGAGTGGAAACAGCTTGAGATGTTTCTGGGCATGAGCCAGGAATCGACTGATTCTTCCGGCTGGCGTGGTACCGATGAAGGAGGCAAGTTAAAGCAAATCGGCACAACGCACTGGCTCGATCCCAATACAGGTGCCACCAATGAATTTGCTTTCACAGCACTCCCGGGAGGTTACAGGCTTGACACGGGAGAATACACTTTTTTGCATGAGATGGCCCGCTTCTGGTCTTTCTCCGAATGCGATATTGACCATGGGTTGTTTAGATTCCTGCATTGCGGGATGTCGCAAATCGGTCGCGGATGCGCACTCATGTATACGAAGGAAGCCGGATTATCCATACGCTGTATTAAAGACACACCTGGCACGATATTTATAAATTCAATACCGGATTCAATCAATGCACCATGGTCGATTTCAGGACCTGACGGTTATACTTCAAGCGGAAATGGGGACGATACCTTGACCAATCTTGAAATCGGAGATTATACGATCACCTGGGGAATTGTCCCGGACTGGATAAAACCTGCAAATCTTCGATACACAATAAGCTGGGGCGATACAGCAAATTTCGATGGAAATTACATGGAGGCTCCCGATTCAACCGGAACTGTTACCGACTACGACGGTAATGTATATCAAACCATAAAAATCGGCGATCAATGGTGGATGTGTGAAAATTTGAAGGTCACTCATTATCGCAATGGCGACTCTATTCCGAATGTGACAGACGGCGGCACCTGGTCAGGACTTTCCACCGGGGCCTATTGCGACTATAATAATGATCCGGCCAATGTTGCTATTTATGGGAGATTGTATAATTGGTATGCCGTAAATGACAGTAGAAATATCTCACCCGAAGGCTGGCATGTTCCCAGCGATGCGGAGCTGAAGCAATTGGAGATGTATCTTGGCATGAGTCAGGCAGAGGCTGATGCTATTGGCTGGCGAGGTACCGATGAAGGAGGCAAGTTAAAGCAAACAGGCACAACGCACTGGCAGAGTCCTAACACTGGCGCAACCAATGAAAGTGGTTTTACCGCGCTGCCTGGCGGATACAGTTCCATCGATGGCGCCTTCAACGGTCTGGGTATCTACGCTCACTATTGGTCGTCTACAGAGGGCGGCAGTGACTACGCATGGTACCGTGGCCTGGATTACGACTATTCCCAGACCCACCGTTACGGCAATTATAAGCGGAACGGTTTTTCTGTTCGTTGTGTCAAAGACTAGTTGACTATTTGATAACTTGCGGCAGTTTGCTTGAAAAAATGGGAAAGCGTAGGTCAAAAGTCTGTGAGATTTGACCTACAAAATCTCTCACGCCGAAAGGATAGTAGGGCAGGTTCCCTGCGAACCTGCCATCGCCGACAAACAAGTTTGTCGGCGGCACCCATAAAGACAGGCATGATCACAGGGATCATGCCCTACAGGAAGGCTGGCCGCCTCTACCAATATCACATTCTCCCGCCAATGAGTGAAAAACCTTGCCCGTGATAGCCTATTTTTATATATTGACCAGTTGAAATTTGACCATTTTTTGCGAAAGTGGCGGAATTGGTAGACGCGCTGGACTTAGGATCCAGTGGCCGAAAGGCCATAGGGGTTCGATTCCCCTCTTTCGCATATTTTAATTTGGAACAAATTGTCCCTTTATGACATATTGTGAAAGTGAAACAAATTAATCTCCCAGGAGGATAATTGAAATACGATATCAAAGAAGAACAGAACTGGCGCAGGAAAATAACAATCACAATTCCCGAAGAAGATGTCAGCAGCAAATTTGACGAGGTTTACAAAGTCCTCAGACGTGAAGCCAAAATCCCCGGATTCCGTCCCGGCAAAGCTCCTCTGAATATAATCAAATCCCGTTACGGAAAACTGGCCGAAAAAGAGGTGCTGGAGACTATGGTCCCGGACGCCTATACCGATGCTATCAAGGAATCGGGCGTCTTTCCGATCAGCGAGCCGGAATTTTCCACGATTACAATCGAAGAGGGCAAACCGATCGAATTTTCGGCCGAATTTGATGTAAAGCCGGAATTCGGGGTCGAAAAATATACAGGGTTCACATTGAAAAAAGAGCCGGCCACTATTAATGAAGGCGATGTTGACAAGGCTTATAACCGCATAATTGACCAGCATTCATCAATGAAAGCCAAAGATGAGGGCGCCGCGGCCGAGGAAGGCGACATTGTGATTGTGGACATGGAGAAAACCTCCGATCCTGATAATATCATAGATGACGAAAAGATGACCGATTTCACCTTTGAGCTCAACAAGGAAGTTACCTTACCCGAGTTTACCGAGAATCTGATTGGCACCAAACCGGGCGACGAACGTCAGATCAGCGTCACCTATCCCGAGGATTATTATGATAAAAGCATGGCCGGAAAGAGCCTGGGGTTTAATGTTAAGGTCAAGGAAATCAAGGAGATAGTTCGTCCAGAGTTGAATGAGGAGTTTTTCAAGCAATTCGACGGCGCCAAAGATGAAAAAGAGCTGAAGGAAAAAATCCGGGCCGATCTTTTGGAACGCCGCAAACAGGAAATCGAGGGCGATATCAAGGATCAGGCGGTAAAATCAGTGATAGCGGCCAATGATTTCGAGCTGCCGAAGTCGCTGCTGGATAATTACCTGGATTCAGTTGTAGAAGATGTTAAGCAGCAGTACCCGGATCAGGAGGCCGATGAGGCCGAGATTCGTGAAAAATACCGGGCTACCGGAATCCGCTTTATTCGCTGGAACCTGTTGTACCACAAGATCGCCGAGAAGGAAAATATCACTGTCACCAAAGAGGACACAGATAAGTGGCTGCAGAGATTTGCCGATAGAGCAAATATGGAGCTGGAAAAGGCCAGGGAATTTCTGGCCGCCCAGAAAAAAATCCAGGATATAAAAGAAACGATTCTGGAAGAGAAGGTTTTAAACTATATTATAGAAAATTCCGAGATCAAGGAAATGGATTAGAAAGAGAAAGGAAGCTTATGCCTTTAGTTCCCATAGTAGTAGAACAGACAGGACGCGGCGAGCGCTCATGGGATATATTTTCACGGCTTTTAAAGGATCGAATTGTATTTATCGGCACCCCCATAGATGATCATGTTGCCAACCTGGTAATCGCGCAGCTTTTGTTCCTGGAAGCGGAAGATCCGGATAAAGATATCTTTATGTATATCAATTCACCCGGCGGTTCGGTTACTGCCGGAATGGCTATATATGATACGATGCAATTTATCAAACCTGATGTTGCCACAACCTGTATGGGTATGGCAGCCAGTATGGGCGCGCTGCTTTTGACAGCAGGCGCCAAGAGCAAGCGCTCGATCCTGCCCCATGCCCGTGTGATGATTCATCAGCCCTGGGGCGGCGTGCAGGGTCAGGTAACCGACATAGAGATACAAACCAAAGAGTATCAAACACATAAGAAAATCTTAAACCAGATTTTATCGAAACATACCGGCCAGGATTTGAAGAAGATCGAGAAGGATACAGACCGAAATTACTGGATGTCCGCCGAGGAGGCCAAAAATTATGGCGTGATCGATGAAGTCTATGAAAAAAGAGCTTGATTTAAATTCGCAGAGAATATAAATTCGCAAGTTGGGCTTCTGGAAAGCCCAATTTTTTTGGAGATTATTTATGACCAAACCACCACTTGTCGATAAAAGATGTTCATTTTGCGGCCGCACCAGCCCGCCGGTGGCAAGACTATTTTCCGGGGACAATGCGCTTATCTGCAATGAATGTATCACGCTCTGCAACCGTATCCTGCAGGAAGAGGAGCGCCGGGTCAAGATATCGCGTGACTTCAAACTCCTGAAGCCAGCGGATATCAAGGCCTTCCTTGATAAGTATATTATCGAGCAGGAAAAGGCCAAGAAGACCATCTCGGTTGCAGTTTATAATCATTACAAAAGAGTGATGGCTCCGCATGAAAAAGATGATGTGGAGATGGATAAATCAAATATCCTTGTCCTGGGGCCCACAGGTACAGGCAAAACACTCGCCGCCCAGACACTGGCACGAATGCTTTCAGTGCCGTTCTGTATTGCTGATGCCACCGTGCTGACCGAGGCCGGTTATGTGGGCGAGGATGTAGAGAATATACTTGTGCGCCTGGTTCAGGCAGCCGACTATGATGTCAAGCTGGCTGAGTACGGTATTGTCTATATCGACGAGATCGATAAAATCTCGCGTCGTGACGCCAATCCCTCGATTACCCGTGATGTCTCCGGGGAGGGTGTACAGCAGGCGCTACTTAAGATGCTTGAGGGTACCGAGGCCAATATTCCCCCCAAGGGTGGACGCAAACATCCCGAACAGCAATTTATAAAGATCAATACCAGGAACATCCTGTTCATCTGCGGGGGAGCCTTCGACGGCCTGGAAAATATTATTCTGCGGAGAGTGGGAAAGAAAGCCCTGGGATTTCAGGCCGAGAAGGCCAGTATCGACAGCAAGAAAACCGGTGAAATTCTGGACCTGTGCCAGCCGGAGGACCTGCTAAATTACGGACTAATTCCCGAACTGGTGGGGCGCATGCCGGTCATCAGCAGTATGCATGAGCTTACCACTGTTGCGCTGAGAAGAATATTGACCGAGCCTGCCAATGCGCTGGTCAAGCAGTACGAAAAGCTCTTCAAGATGGATAATATTGAGCTGGAATTCGAGGAAGACGCACTCGATGCGATAGTCGAAAAAGCCCAGCAGAGGAAGACCGGAGCGCGTGCATTGAGAGGAATCATGGAAGAGGCCATGCTCGAAATTATGTACGACCTGCCCTCAAAAGAAGACATCGTAAAATGCATCATCACCGAAGATGTGATTCGAAATGCATCCCAGCCAAAGCTGATCCATAAAGAGAGACGCAGTGCATAAAGGTATTACCATAGGCCATAATGGCGAGAAGATCGAGATTCCCCACTCTCTGCCGCTTTTGCCCCTGCGTGATATGGTGATTTTTCCCAATATGGTTGTGCCTCTTCTCCTGGGACGTCAATTCTCTATCGATGCTCTGCAGGAAGCTATGGTCGGGGAAAAGCTGATTTTTCTTTGTACGCAGCGCAAGGCCGAGGTCGAAGAGCCCGAGCAGGAAGATCTGTACAAAGTGGGTATGGTATCTCGCGTGCTTCAGGTGATGAAGCTCCCCAACCAGATGATCAAGGTGCTGATAGAAGGGCTGGTCAGGGCGAACCTCGCGGATATGTACCTGGATGAAAACTGCTATACCGCGGAACTGGAATTTTCCAAAATATCCCTGGGAGCGCAGAAGAACGATATTGAAGCACTTTCACGCCAGGTCTCGCGCTATTTTGAGGAATATGTGCGCCTGTCCCACCGGATACCGGATGAGGTATTGATGTATCTGGGACAGATCGATGACAATCAAAAACTGGCCGACACTGTGGCGGCTCATCTCGAGGTCAAATTAAAAGTCAGGCAGACTATTCTGGAGGCATCCACTGTCTTCGAGCAGCTCAAAATGCTGGATGGTATTCTGAAAAATGAAATCGAGATCCTTAAAATACAGGATTCAATTGACACCAGTGTCAAGGAATCCCTGCTCAAGAGCCAGCGCGAATATTACCTGCAACATCAGCTCAAAGCTATCAAGGAGGAGCTGGGACAGTATGAAGAGGGCGGAGCGGATATTCAGAAGTATGAAAATAAGCTGAGGAAGCTCAAGGCCCCCAGGGAAGTCAAGAAAAAGGCCCGGGATGAAATCGAACGTCTCCAGAAGATGCATCCATTTTCAGCCGAGGCCGCAGTTATCAGGGGCTATCTGGACTGGATTCTGGGATTGCCCTGGCTGAACTATACCAGGGACAATGAGGACTTTGACAAGGTTAAGGCGATTCTGGACGAGGATCATTACGGGCTTAAAAAACCAAAGCGGCGCATAATGGAACATCTGGCGGTAATCCGTCTGGCCGGCAAGGTGCGCGGGCCGATCCTCTGCCTGGTGGGGCCTCCGGGAGTCGGAAAAACCTCCATCGGCAGATCGGTGGCGAGGGCATTGAACCGAAGGTTCGTCCGTATGTCGCTGGGCGGGATGAAAGACGAAGCCGAAATCAGGGGCCACAGAAGAACCTATATCGGCTCACTTCCCGGGCGGCTGATTCAATCCATAAAAAGAGCGGGATCATCAAATCCGGTATTCATGTTAGATGAAATCGACAAAGTCGGCGCCGATTACAAGGGCGATCCGGCGGCGGCACTGCTGGAAGCCCTGGACCCGGAACAGAACAAGAATTTCTCGGATAACTTCCTTGAGGTCGATTATGACCTCTCGCAGGTTTTATTTTTGACCACCGCCAATACGCTTCAAGGAATACCTCCCGCGCTAATCGACCGCATGGAGGTTATCAGGCTTCCCGGATATCTTGACTTTGAAAAAGTCAATATTGCCCAGGATTACCTCATTCCCCGCCTGAAAAAAGAGATGGGGCTTGCCAAATATACTATTAACCTGGACCAGGCTGTTCTACTGCAAATCATCCGGGATTACACGCGTGAATCCGGAGTGCGTGAGCTGGAACGAAAGATAGCGGCGATTTTCAGGAAAATCGCAGAGGATGTCCTGACACATCCCAGGAAGAGAACTTTCAAGATAACCAGGGCCAAGGTAAGGCAGATTATGGGCGCGCCCAGGTTCATTGAGATGGAGCGGATAAAAGACAACGTCGTGGGGCGTGCCTACGGGCTGGCCTGGACCGAAAGCGGAGGCGAGATTCTTCCGGTTGAGGTCTCGCTGATGCCCGGTAAAAGCAAATTGAATCTCACCGGCAAGCTGGGAGATGTGATGAAGGAATCTGCCGCGGCGGCACTCTCATTCATCCGCAGCAACTACCAGAAACTTCATCTGGAAAAAGAGTTTTACGAAAGACAGGAAATCCATGTTCATATTCCCGAGGGGGCTGTGCCGAAAGATGGTCCCTCGGCCGGCATAACATTACTGGCAGCCATGCTGTCGGCCGTTACCGACATTCCGGTTCCATCGGATATTGCCCTGACCGGCGAGCTGACATTGACCGGACAGGTGCTTCCAGTGGGCGGATTGAACGAAAAATTTATAGCGGCCAAAAGGGCCAAAATCAAAACGATAATCTGCCCCAGCAAAAATGAGGCGGAGATAGAGGAACTTCCCACAGAGATTACAGACGGCCTGGATATCAAGCTGGTCAAGGACGCGGACCAGGTCTTGTCGCTGGTATTTCCAAAAAAGAAGCGCAATGCTCGAACTAAAAAACGCTGAATTCGTTACTTCCGTTTTCGATCTCAGACAATTCAAAGGACGCAATTTACCCGAAATCGCATTTGCCGGGCGTTCCAATGTGGGCAAATCCTCAATGATGAACAGGCTCATGGGACGGAAGAATCTGGCCAAGACCTCACAGACTCCGGGAAAGACCCGCTCAATAAATTACTTCATCATCAGCAACAGATTTTATTTCGTCGATCTTCCCGGGTACGGTTACGCCCGGGTATCAAAAAAAATGCGGGATGACTGGAGCCGGCTGATGGAGGATTATTTCACCAACTCACAGAAACTAGCCGGGGTGGTACAGCTCGTGGACGCCCGCCACAATCCCACTGAGCTGGATTTGCAGATGCATGAAATGCTCGAAAGCTATGGTATATATTATATAATCGTGCTGACCAAAGCTGATAAACTTTCCAATAATCAGCTGGCACAGTCAGTAAAAAAGTCGAGAGAAAAATTTGGTCTTCCGCCTGACCTCTACCCGGTGCCGTTCTCGGCAGTCAAGGGAACCGGAAAGAAACAGGTCTTGCAGTGGATAGAGTGGAGAATAAAGGAATGCAAAGGATAGGATCATGAAGCACACAGCAGTGGTTGGAAGCCAGTGGGGTGACGAGGGCAAGGGCAAGATTGTTGATCTGCTCTCGGAAAAAGCGGATATAGTGGCGCGTTCCCAGGGCGGCGCCAACGCCGGTCACACTGTAATCATCAATGGTGAGGAGTTTATACTGCACCTGATACCCTCGGGCATATTGCACCCCGACAAAACCTGCCTGATCGGCAACGGGGTCGTTACCGATCTATGGCGTCTTTTTGACGAGATCGAGGGCCTGGAGAAAAGGAGCATCAGTACGCAAGGGCGCCTGTTTATATCGGGACTGTCACATCTGGTGATGCCATACCATAAATGGATGGAAAAGCATAATGAAACGATGATGGGCAAGAACTGTGTGGGAACGACTCTAAGAGGTATCGGGCCGACATATACTGATAAATACTCACGCTTTGGCATCAGGGCGTACGATCTTTTCTTCCCGGAAGTTCTGAAATCGCGGCTGGAAATGAACTATAAATTGAAAGCCGCTACAATTTCGGAATATGGCGAAGGCCAATTTAAAGACTTGTATAAATTGTATGATCAGCTGCTGGCTTTCGGAGAAAAACTTAAGCCGATGGTTGTGGATGGTCCAATTTTCATGGAAAAGGCCAACCGCGACAATAAGAGAATCCTGTTCGAGGGCGCCCAGGGAACTCTTCTGGATATTGACTACGGCACTTTTCCTTACGTTACCTCATCCAACACAACTATTGCCGGAGCATTGACCGGTCTGGGTGTGCCTCCCAGCTATATTCACAAGACAGTTGGTATTGTCAAAGCATACCAGACCCGTGTGGGTAACGGCCCCTTCCCTACCGAGCTGGATAACTCTCAGGGGGAGGCGCTGCGCGAAGCCGGCAAAGAATTCGGCGCCTCAACCGGCCGTCCCCGGCGCACCGGATGGCTCGATCTTGTGCTTTTAAAATATTCTGTCCGTATCAACGGTATGACCGATCTGGCCATTACCAAGCTGGATGTCCTGGATGATCTGGATGAGATCAAAGTCTGCACGCGCTATGAGCTTCCCGAGGACAGAGGGGAATTTTTAATTTCGAACCTTGATGTTGTCAAACCAATTTACAAAACACTCAAGGGCTGGAAAAAGCCGATTAAGGGAATGACTGCCTACGAGGAACTTCCCCGGGAAACCAGGGACTACATAAAATTCATAGAGGATTATGTTGCCTGCAAAGCGACTATTATCTCCACCGGTGCGGGACGCGAGGACACGATTGTGATACCATGATGATATGAATATCCCTGACAGGCCCGGCTCCTGCCGGGTTTTTTTATTGGGCTGTTTAGAAACATTGCATTCTCAGAAATGTTCTTCAATATTGTGAAGCTAAAAAGGAGGAATAAAATGGCTTTGACAGATAAAAAGTGTGTGCCCTGCGAGGGCGGTGTGGAACCGTTTGATGAAGAGAAGATCACGCAGATGCTCAAGCAGGTGGAGGGCTGGAGAGTTAAGAATGGGCATCTCTATAAAGAATATAAATTCAGGGATTTTGTCCGGAATATGGATTTTCTGAATAGGGTTGCGGACTTAGCCGAGAACGAGGGGCATCATCCGGATTTCTGTGTGCACTACAACAAGACCGAATTTGAGATCTGGACCCATGCGATAAATGGCCTTTCTGAGAATGATTTCATCATGGCTGCCAAAATTGATGCGCTGAGGGATTAATTAATTCCAGCGGGAGACAAAGGCGGCTACGATCAGAAACACTATTCCGAATCCAATGAGGATCAGCAGGCTCTTCAAATCCTGTGCAAGCGCCTTGCCCTCGAAAAGTGTACGCTGCAGGATATTCAATAGATGTGTGGCCGGAAAGACACTGGCAATATCTTTCAGCCATTTCGGGAATAAGAATACCGGAATTGCTGCCCCGCTCAGGAACAGCATGGGCATGAAAAGCAGATTGGCGGCACCGATAGTTCCCTGATTTGTCTTCATTATACCGGCAATACAAAAGCCCAGGCTGCTGAAGACAAGAATGCCCAGGCTGGCGATTATGAATAACTCCAGAACGCCGCCGCCGAAATCGGCATTATACGGAATAATGGCCATCAAAAACAGGACCGCGGTTACTAGGAGCATAAAGAAGTACTGGCGCACAACGATGCCGGAGACAATCGTAATCGGCCTCACGGGAGTTACTTTGTATCTCCTGAGAATGCCCTTTTCTTTCATGACAGAAACCGAGATTGCAAGCGAAAACAGCCCGCCTGACATGATCGTAATTGTCAGGATTTTAGAGAAGTTATCGGCCACAGTTCGGGATTCAGGAATTTCACTTGGATAGACTCCGGAGAAAACGGTGACATACAGGATAAAAAGCGCCACAGGAAAAAGGAAATTCCAGAAGACCGCCTCGCGTGACCGAAAGAGAATCTTGGTGGCCACCCATGTAAACATGAAAAACTGTCTCAATCTCTGATTCTCCTTCCGGTCAGCTTGATGAACACATCCTCGAGTGTGGGACGTTCCAGATGAAGGTCGATCAGCTCATTGGCTTCTTTTTCAAGCAGCTTAATAAGATGTATTAATGGCTTTCCGGCTTGATCGGATTTCATACTGTAGATATCCCCATCGAGATTAATATTTCCATGTTTTTCAGAAAGCTGCTTAATTGTCTGGTCACTTACCGGGTTTTCAGTTTTGAATTCTATGTGATGTGAGATACCTGAGTTGTCGATCAGTTCCCGTGGCGTACCCTCGGCGATGATCCTGCCGTGGTCGATGATCGAAACACGGTCGCAGAGATGTTCAGCTTCCTCGATGTAATGTGTTGTAAGAAGAATGGTTTTCTTTTCGCTGCGGAGCTTATTGATGATCTCCCAGATACTCCGCCGGGCCTGGGCATCAAGCCCGGTAGTAGGCTCGTCGAGGAACACCATCTCGGGATCATTGACAAGCGCTATGGCAAGAGACAACCTTTGCTGCTGACCCCCGGACAGGTTCTGATAATAAGTGTTCTTCTTTTCTGAGAGGCCGACTAATTCCAGAAGTTCGTCAGCTGGCATAGACTTTTTATAATATGATCCATAGAGCTGCAATGCTTCGCGAGCTTTTATTCTCTCCTCCATGGCTGACTTTTGAAGCTGAACACCAAGGATTTGCTTGAATCTGAAATCGTTTTTTCGCGGGTCGAATCCGGCGATCCTGACCTCACCGCTGGTGGCACACCGCAGCCCTTCCATTATCTCAACAGTGGTGGTCTTGCCTGCTCCATTAGGCCCAAGAAGCCCAAATACCTCACCTTTTTCTATATAAAAGGAGACATCATCGACAGCCTTAAGAGAATTATAGTTTTTCCTGAGCCCTTTTACTTCCACGAATTTCTGCTGCAAGACGACCTCATTTTCTATCTAAGCCAATACATGCTAATATAATACAAACAAAACTGAAACAATCAAGTTTAGAATCGACTCGATTCATAATTTCTCCGGCAGCAATATAATCGCTGCGGAACATATAATACACTACAATTGTTGTCCTGTTTATAGCGGTACGTTTTAGTTTGCATGCAGCATGACGGTTGCAGTCAGAATACTTATCAAAAAACCACATTCTTAAAAAGGAGGATGTATGTTTAAGCACAAGCTTATCATCGTGGTTTCAGCATTTTTGCTGGCAGCGGGGCTAAGCGCGACCGGTTCAGCGCAGGTGGGGCCACCGGCCCCGGATGCGATCTGGGCAGATGATGTTCTTTATTCGACGGTGGGCACGCCGACGAGCCTGCCCGATCATGGCCCCAAGGACAGCCTCTTTGTCTTCCAGAATCTGGGCGGCCAGGTGCCTGTATCAGAGTCCAAGCCGGGTGATACTGATTATAATGGCGGCCGCTGGCAGGTGATTCTTCTCAGCTTCACCCCCGAGGGTCTTGGTGTCCATGATCCCGATAATGACGGGGAAAGCGATCTCATATTGACAAGCTGGGAACAGGTAAAACAGCACATAGACCTGGGTCATCTGGTCAGGGATGGTTTGGGTGACAGCTTTGTCTGTCCGCTGAAAAAGCAGTAGGATCAGGCGCAAATTCGATTCAAGCGACAAAGGGGAAACCAGATTAATGGTCTCCCCTTTTTTCTCATTTTGAAAAGCCAGATTATCGTCAGATTTATTTTGATTCCTGGCCGCCATAAGCGCCAATGTTAGATCGACTGCCGTCAGGATTGGTGTAATATGGATCCCCTGCAGCATTCAGAGGAGATTCAGGCGAAAGACGAAAATCCAGCGAGTCGATGAAGAGCGGATCGACAGAAATATTGCCATATCGTCCAGTCCATTCGGGCATGCCCAAGTACTGCCCGGCCGCATTATCATAAACATCATTGTATGATACCGGGAAATTGGCCAGCTTGCCATTCATCCAGACACCCACACAGGGACATACCCATTCCTCGCGCCAGCCGTTGAAGGCGATAATATTGTTCTTCAAATATCCGCGCGCCTCATTTGACCAGGCGGCAAACCCGCAGTTGCCATTTTGCACGATCGTATTGTTACGCACCTCCATCATGGAAAAACCTGTGGCGATTACACCCCATCCGAGATTGTCGTGGACCACATTGTTCAATACCACTGCGTACGAATTTCCGAATGTGCCGATTCCTTTCCAGTAATTGGATACATCATTACGGATCACGATTGCTTTTGAATCCCAGGTAATACCGATCCCTGCCCCTCTGCCCTTGTTTATGATATTGTCCGATGTGAATGCGCTTGCGCCTCTATAAAGAGCGATACCGTCCCATCCGTTATTCTCTATCAAATTGCCCCTGATCGTGATTTGGGAACTTTCCCGGCCGAAAACGCCGCCGATTCCAACCACGACCGTATCGAGCTGATGATCGTTGTTTATAATCTTACAGTTTTCTACGATAACCTGAGAGAACCTGACAACAACCGCAGCATCTGTAGCATTTCCGTCAGGATCACGCTTTCCGCCGGTGATTGTTACATTTGTTAAGCTCGAGCCCCGGCTGTGGTCAAACAGGATTCCGTAGCCCGCATTGGTAATCAGGATGACGCTGTCGGCATCTTTTCCAATTATGGTCAGAGCCTTGTTTTTGATATGAAACCCGGAGGTCGCCCTGACCTCGGTTCTATGTTCGGTGCAGTTGCCGCAGAGCGGTTCAACGAATAATTGCGGCTCGGCCTCGTATTGTCCGGGCAGAATATATATTTCGTCGCCGTCATCGGCTCCGGCGATCGCAGCTTCCAGCGAACTGTAAGGTGCATATTCACTTCCATCAGGCTCTTCCACTTCAGAAGAGGCATCCACAATGATAGTACGGCTGCCTGCAATTTCAATTTTTTCTGCGCAGGAAACGAATAAAACTGCCGGTAAGCACAGAAACATAATCAGATAGACAGATTTCATGAACCCTCCCGGATTTTTTGAATCTAAGCTAATTTCGGCTTGTATGCAAGATAGAATAGTAATAAATTCAGGGCATGAAATTGAGCAAAAAACAGCAAAAAGCACTACAAGCAACTAATGTCGACATGTTTTTCGATCTGCCGGTACAACACATCGAAACCCAACAAACAGTTAGACTTCCGGACGAAAAAGCGCTCAGCAGGATATATGATACTCTAAACTATCGATATTTCGACGGCAAACTCCCGAAAGTGAAGATCGAATGGTCGAGCCGTATGCGGATCGCGGGAAAATGCTATGTGGAACATAGGCTTATCAAGCTGGGCAGAAAATATCACGAGTATTTTCCGGATGAGGTGGAGGATACTCTCAAACATGAAATGATACATATTCTCTATCCCAATCATGGCAAAGAATTCAAACGCGAGGCTGAACGCCTGGGGGCAACACGCTACGCCAAGGAGTATCCGGGAGGCAAAAGCCCCCATAAATATATCTATATTTGCCCCAGCTGCGGCCAAAAATACTATCGCCACAGGCGCATGTACAATTGCTCCTGCGGAATATGCTCCATTCGCGGTTACGATCCCCGATACAAATTGAAGCTGTACTGGTCGGCCAAAAGCAGGAGGAGGTCAAGATGAGAAAAGCAATTTATGCGGCCTTGGTAATATTTCTTTTATCTCCCGCGGCTTTGTACTCACAGGTTAACAATCCCGTCATATTCTCTGTCGAGGATACCGACAGCCTGCTGCATGCGGAATTTCATTTTTCTCCCCTGCCGCGTTACGACCAGATTTGCACACTAACAGTCAGACTGATTTCTCGAAGCGAGGAAGTCAATGCGCACGCTTTCAAAACCCCGGCAATTGAAAGGAAAAAACCTGGCTCGATAAGGCCGGAGATTTTTGTAGCCGGGAAGGAACTGGATTTAAACTTTATAGCCGGGCCAGAGAGCTATGTGAGGGCACCCGATACTATTATCAGCTGGGTGCCGCCGATTGAAATCGGAGACACCCTGACCGCTGAGATTCCAATCAAATTCAATGGGGTGGGTGAATTCATCGTGCAACTCCTGGAGATGGACAATACCAAGGATATGATCAGGATGATGGTCTCGGTCGTGATCGACGAGAAAGGCGAACTTCATTATCTGGGCCAATATCCGCCGCCTGATAAAAATCCGCTAAAGGCACATCACTATGTATTCGGCGGGGAAATCCGTGCCCATGTTGAAGGCAGGGCAGTAAGAACCGGGATACAAAGACAAACCTGGCCGGAACCATTTGATATTGATATGACATTCTCCCCTTCACCTGAGGTCGGCAAAAGATCCAAAGTCGAGTTTACAATATCGCCGCTGATTTCAGATGTTGCCGATCTGCAATACCAGATTATCGGGGCGACTAATCTTCAAATCGATTCCCTCTCTCCTTCTCCGGGAACAATGCCTGAAAATATCAACAGATTCGAGGCCTCTTTCCAGATGATTCCTCAGAAGACCGGGAGATCATACATCTCATTTGAAATTTTCGGGCATAGACCGGACGCGCTGCACGGCAGTAGGCCATTTTCCAGAATAGACTATCATTTAGTGTTTGGAAGTGACAGCAGCCTTCTTTATATGGGTGAAGTCGATCCATTTGCTGTTGGTTTCGAGACTGGCAATCCGGCTTATGAGGCAATTGACGAGATCGCAGATTTCTCTGAAACCCTCTACGGCGAAAAAGTTTACCGATCAGAGCCGGACTTTGAGTATGACCGCATAAATCAGCAGCGGATCATAGATTCGATTGAAGCCAGCAAGCTGATCGATACTCTGGATACCGGGGACCAGGAATAACCCGCAATAACGCCGTCATCACATCAGCAGGGCGGTTTTCCTTGAAAAACACAGCTTCTTTTGTTACATTCGTAAATTAAACTTAGTGCTACAGGTGCGAGTATTTAAAAAAAGGAAAGGATAGATTCATGGCAGAAGATGCAAAGAAGCTGTATGAGGAGCTGATAGAAAAAAGGCGCAAAGCTGCGCTTTTGGGTTCGGCCGGAAGTATTCTGGGATGGGATGAGCGCACATATATGCCGCGCGGAGGTGTGGAACATCGCGCCAATCAGATGGCTCTCATTTCCGGCATGGCGCACGAGATGTTCACCTCTCCCGAGATCGGGGAATTGCTTTCGAAGCTGGAGGATTCCGAATTGGTCAAGGAGCGGACTTCCCCGGAAGCGGCAAATATCAGGGAGATCAGACGTTCTTACAACAAAGACACAAAGCTGCCCAGAGAACTGGTGGAGGAGATTTCCTCGACCACCACGAAAGCTCAGGGAATCTGGCAGGATGCCCGCAAGAAAGCAGATTTCAGCATTTTCAAAGACATTCTCGGTAAAGTCTTCGAGCTGAATTTCCGCGTGGCGGAAGCCTACGGCTACGAAAAAGACCCATATGACGCGCTTCTGGATGATTACGAGCCTCATGCCACCACTGAAGAAGTGGCAAGGGTTTTTGCGGGACTGCGTGATGATCTGGTACCGTTTGTGGAGAAGATCAAGGATTCGGGCAAACATCCGGACATGTCCATTATCGAAAACGACTACGACATTCATCGCCAGAAATTATTTGCCAAAGCGGCCTCGGCGGCAATCGGATTCGACTATTCCAAAGGCCGTCTGGACGAAACCACTCATCCATTCTGCACCGGAATCGGATATGGCGATACCAGGATTCTGACCCGCTACAATCCCAAACATTTCGGCCAAGCTTTCTTCGGTGTGATCCATGAATCGGGGCATGGCATCTATGAACAGGGCCTGCGCAAGGACGAGAATTTCGGGCTTCCGATGGGCCAGTCGGTTTCACTCGGAATTCATGAATCGCAGTCATTGTGCTGGGAGAATATTGTCAGCCGCGGCAAACCGTTCTGGAAGCATTTCTTCCCGCGCGCCCAGCAGACATATCCCGAGATTCTAGGCGATGTGAAATTCGATGATTTCTATTTTGCGATCAATGACGTACGTCCTTCATTCATTCGTGTCGATGCAGATGAGGTGACATACTGCCTGCATATTCTCCTTCGATTCGAGATCGAGCAGGGTATTATTCACAAGGAGATCAAGGTTGCGGATATTCCCGGTATCTGGAACGAGAAGTTTACCGAGTATTTTGGTATCACTCCTCCGGATGATGCCCAGGGGTGTCTGCAGGATATTCACTGGAGTATGGGTGCGCTGGGATATTTCCCGACTTATGCTCTGGGGAATCTTTATGCGGCGCAATTTTATGCCAAAGCATTGAAGGATATGCCGAATCTGCATGATGAGTTCGAGAAGGGTAATTTCTCGAGTTTGAAGAAATGGTTGAATGAGAAGATACATTTTCAGGGCAAGCGTTACCCGGCGACCGAACTTGTAAAAGAAGTTACCGGCAAGCCATTATCGCATAAACCGTTTATGGAATATCTCGAGAAGAAATTCTCGCCTTTGTATCTGGATTGATAGAATTGTGATGGCAGGAAAGGATTCCTGAAATTGTAGCTGGAATTATTCGTGTGCGGCGTACCTCCGGGTGCGCCGCATCAGGGTGCCCCACAGCGCAGCTGTGCAATTTTTTCATCGAGCGTAACTTTATCCCACCTCTTTTGGGCCGAAATCGGCCCTAGGGATGGGGCACCCTCAGTAAAAATTTGCCGGGTGGCACACCCGAATTCACCTTGGGCGTGTTTTTTGCAGGCCTGCCAAAGCAAGTTTAAGCAGGCCACCCTGTCATTATTTTCAAGAAAAATATCTAATAATCTTTCACACAGCGAATCGATGAGCCGTAGGTTTTGCCGTAGTTCAGGCGAGCGCATTGTGAGAATTGGTAATGCAGACGCCGGGTCCATGAACGCTCACTGGAGTATTCCGTGGCTGTCCAAAAACTGGCAACACTTCCCAAATTATTGAAACTCCCATCATAGTTGCGATAAGCTCCGGGCAAGGCGGTAAAACCGCTTTCATTGGTGGCGCCTCCGTTTGGACTGGTCCAGTACGTTGTGCCTGTATCTTTTAACATGCCGCCCTCATTGGTACCGCGCCAGCCGCTGGCATCGACATCGGTCCTGCTCATCCCAAGATACATCTCCAGTTCTTTCCACTCTTCATCGGTCGGCACATGCCAGCCCTGCGGGGATATACCACGGCTGTCATTTACAGCATGCCAGTTATACAATCGCCCATAGGTGTTGACATTACCTTCATCATTATCATAATTGCAATAAGCTCCGCTTATAAGATTTTCCCATGTGGAATTGCTGGTTATGTTCGGAATCTCATCACCATTTCTGTAATGCGTCACCTTCAGATTCTCCATCATCCACCATTTATCGCCGATTTTGATGGTCTGATAAATATTACCATCAAAATCGGTTACGGTGCCGGTGGAATCGATTGCCTCGATGTAAGTCCCAATGAAAGTCATGGTATCTTCCGGGGGCAAGGTCAGTGTTGAATCAGACGGTTTTATCCACTCAAATATATATCCCCAGGTTATCGTGTAATCACCCGGATCAAGATCAGGCAGTGTGTCATCCCCGTTACCATCGGCCAGATATCCCTCAGGACCCAGCAATGACCAGGTAGCATTGAGGGAGTCAGGTGAAGGGTCGATTACGATTGTGCCCGGGCCCGCTTCAATATAGATACCACTGAACGTTACCGTGTCCTCCGAGGTCAGGGTATGTGTAGAATCCGGCGGAGTCAACCAGCCGAACACCTCACCCCAGGTGATCGTGTACTCGCCGACTTCGAGGCTGATAAGGGTATCATCGCCATTACCGCCGGCGCTGAAACCTTCGGGGCCCGCAAGTGACCAGGGTGCGTCGAGCAGGTCAGGTGAAGGATCGATTATAATCATCGGGCTGTTTGGATCGCATTCCGGAATGCCGTCATTGTCAGGATCGCAGGGGTCATACCCCCCGACAAAAACGAAGTTTATAACAGCCACCGCATCACTAACGTTGCAGCTGCCGTCGCAGTTACAATCGCCGGTTGCTACCGGATCAGGCGCATCTCCGCCCACGAAAACATAATTTACGATGTGGACTGCGTCACTGACATTCACACCCCCATCGCTATTGGCATCACCGCAGATATAATAAGCCCCTGACTCAGTTGTGGTTATGCCCATAAATGCGATAATTATCGCGAGCGCAAACAAATAAAAATTTTTTTTCATAACGATATCCCTCGAGTTCCGTAAAAAATCAGGTTAGAAATTTGCGGCATGTCCATATCAAGATAAGAATATGATTCTTTTTTAAATGTCACATTTCCGATTTTCATGGTGTTTCCGCCACTGAGGGCTTCAACATTTTGTCTCACATTAATATATTATAATATTCCGTTTTGTCAAACGGCTTTTCAATCCCAATTCTCAGGGTCTGAATATGCGCGCGCCGAGAACCGACAAACAGACCCGGCATACCGGTTCTCATCAATCCCTGATACAGCGAACCGAAAATCCCGCCGCTTTGGAATCGGCATAGCGGTAAATGGTTGCGACACCGGAACTGAGGAGACGACCCCATACCGTATAGGCGCCGCTTTCGGTGGAAGACCACAAGTAGGCGTAGGTTCCCATATTGAGAAAGGCGCCAGTGTTGACCCGATAGCCGCCGGGCAGGGCGGTAAAGCCGCTCTCATTTGTGGCACCGGTGTTGGGAGAATTCCAATGCACCATGCCGGCCTCTTTAAGCTTTCCGCCTTCGTCGGTGCCTCTCCATCCGGTGGCATCGGCATCAGCCTGGCTCATACCAAGAAACATTTCCAATTGCTTCCACTCGGCATCAGTCGGCAGGTGCCAGCCTTCCGGCGCGATATTGCGGCTGTCAATCAGGGCATACCAGTTATATAGCCTTCCATAAACCTCAACCTGTCCATCGTCATTATTGTAGTCGCAGTAAGCCCCCGATGTGAGCCCATTCCATGCACCTGCATCGGTCACATTCGGTAAGGGATCGCCATTACGGTAGTGAGTCACTTTCAAATTCTCAGCCATCCAGCACTGCTCACCAATTAGAATTGTCTGATATAGATTCCCATCTACATCCATTATCAGGGGACAATCCGGGTCGCAATCCGGACTGCCATCTTCATCGGGATCGCAGGGCAGGTATCCGTCTGTGAAAACATAGTTTATGATCACGATAGCGTCGCTTATGTTGCAGGCGGCATCGCAGTTACAATCGCCTACGCCTGTCGGATCGGGCGGAGCGCCGGAGGTAAAAACATAATTCATCACCCAGACCGCATCGCTGATATTAAGCGCGCTGTCGCTATTGGTATCGCCGCAGATATGATCAGCATGTAGATCAGCCACCATCAGGCTAATTAATGTGATCAAGACCGCAGAAAGAATGAAATAGATTCTATCAGGCATAAAGATATCCCCCAAATATGCATATAAGTTGTTTGAGAGTCACTCTGTTAAACTAATTCGAAGAGATGTTATCAGGATTCCTGATAACTGAAAGTTGTTTCCCCCCATAAATAGAAGGCCTTTCAAAAAATATACATCCGGCTATATCTGGATGTCAAGCAATATGTGGCCCTGGAATTGTTGTCATAAAAAAAGCGCCATCCCTGTCGGGACAGCGCTATAAGTACCACAGAACAAGCTAATTTTTAATCCATCACATGCATCATCGTAAATACGTAGGAGCTTGTCAAATCCCAGATGACCTGCTCCTTGCTGGAGCCGCCGTGCCCGGCCTCCATCTCCTCGTACAGGAGAACATCCTTACCCATCTTCTTGAGCACCGAAGCAAATCTCCTGGAATCCGAGGGGGGTACACGCGGGTCGTAGAATCCGGTCTTGAAAAAGACCGGGACATTAACATCCCCGGCATAATATATGGGCGAGAGCTTGACCAGGAGATCACTTCCGCGTTTACCATATTCCTTTTCATAGCCCTCGATAAATGTCTGCACGCCGGTGTATTCCAGGTTATGCTCAAAGTCCGAGACCGCAATCTGCGAGACCACGCAGGCGATCTTATCGGAGGCATTACCCGCAAGCCAGTTCACTGTATAGCCACCGTATGATCCACCCCAGATGGCAATCTTGTCCGGGCTTGAAAAACCTTCATTGATCAGATAATCAATAGCGCCCTCGGCATCCTTGAGGGCGGCGAATCTGCCTTCGCGGTTGTCAGCTTCCTCCCAGGCGGGACCATAACCGGTGGAACCGCGCACATTGGGAAACATCACGATGAATCCCTGGCTGAGTGCGAAGGCGATATTGCGCTGGAAGTATGGACGGCTCTGCGAGGGCGGGCCGCCATGATACTGGATTATGGCCGGATTGCCGCCGTCACGAATGATATCGGCCGGTTTATAAATCAGCGAGGGTATCATGGTGCCATCCTCAGATTCATAACGGATGACATCAACCTCAATGTCGGAAAAATCGAATCCAAATGTCGAGACCTTGCCGATCTGCTGCGGTCTGTTTTCGCCCAGCTTGAAGTAGAATGCCGTGGGTGGAGTGGTTGGTGATGTGAAGCTGAAAACATAGTCGTCATAATCATTGCTGGTAATAGCGGAGGCTGCATATTCACTGATCACACCAATATCTGTCTTCGGTACCGCAATATCATTGCCTTCCAGATCGAAACCCTTAAGCGTGGAATAGCCGTCTTTATTGAGCACCGCAATTACAACTCCAGTCTCGCGGTTGAAGGTCATGCCATCAGCCTCCATCATGGGATCATAAATGACTTTGTATTCCTTCGGTTTGGCCAGATCGATAAGGCAGAATTTCATAAATTCTTTTTCAGTGGATTCTGCCGAGGTCAGTAACAGGACCTGACCAGCGCCTGTGAATACTGCATTATTAATCTGGGTTAAATCGGTCAGGTCCGTCACTTCTTGAGTGGCAATGTCATACATTGCCAGCTGTGTTTCGGAAAATGAGATCGAGCGATATAATAAGATTTTGCCGTCATAATAATCGATAGCATAAAACGCTCCCGGCTCATGATAGAGCGTATCGAGCGCGCCGGTGGTCATATTGTACTCGGCCACATGAATATTAGGCCCTTGCATAATAAACAGAAAGAAATGTTCCGGATTCTCCTCATCATAAATAGGCCCGTAGTAACGACGTTCACGGCTCACCAGGAGAGGCTTAAAGGAACCGTCGCGTTCGAAGCGCCAGAGGTCATGCATCTCATCACCGAACTTGTTGGTTCGGACGATCATGAAATCACCGGAAGGATGAACCGCATAGGCGGAAATAATAATTCCCTCTTTGGGCCAGTTGTTTGGTGTAACCTGGATCGGCCAGCCCATAGGTTCGTCGACATGGAACAGAGCGCTCTGATCGCCGGTAAGACGCATCATAAAATAAATCCTGCCGGTATTGTCGATCTGGGGGGATGTTATCAGGTCGATTCCCAGCAGGAACGAGAGATCGCCCTCGACCTTATCCCAGTATTCCGAGGATTTCAGGGTCTCCTTGGCGACAGCATTGGTGCTGTCGATGAATGCTTTGATCTTGACTGTATCTGATGTCACCCAGGCATCGATATCGGTCAGCAGATTTTGAACCTCTTCGACGTTCTGGGCGGGCCCCATCGAGAAACAAAATAGCATGATTGAAACAGCGGCTAACAGGTACCTGATTTTCAATTTTGCCTCCTGTGGCTTGGTTTTTACAATTATTGGTAGAAAATAAGCAAAGGTTCATTTTGATGCAACCTATTTAAGTCAAAGTTGTTAGAAAGCTCTTGACAGGGCTGAAATTTATCGTCAATATAATTGACAAGGCCGAGTATTTATATATATTTGGGGTCTGATTTGGATGGGGGTGTAGCTCAGTGGTAGAGCATCTGCCTTTTAAGCAGAGGGTCGAAGGTTCGATCCCTTCCACCCTCACCATTTTGAATCGATCGGCCGTAGGTCAAATCCTGAAGGGATTTGACGATATCAAAACTCAAAGAGTTTTGACCTACATACATAACACAGATGCGCCATTAGCTCAGCTAGGTAGAGCAGCTGACTCTTAATCAGCGGGTCGGAGGTTCGATCCCTCCATGGCGCATTTTTTGACTGCTTTTTCTCTCAATTAGTTTCCTCCCAATTTAGCTGAATAGTATTATTCTCTTTTGATGCCCGTTTTTATTGATTTTTGTGTAACTTATTTCATGAAACATCGTAGATAAAAACAGATGTGGAATAGAGATTAGCTGGATTACCAAATGCAGTATTTTGTATAAATCCTCTTTTTCGTCCCTATTTTAATGGAATGCCACCAGGGAGATTTCTGCAATTGCAGAAATCTCTTTTTTTATTAATGAGATTTGCCTTACAGATCCCGGCAAAACGCCCGAAAATGAAAATGTAACGGATATTTGCATTCCGCTCAATTAGATGCTATATTATAGTCTGATTTCGGGGAACATTTGGGCAGTAAAATCGTTCAAGTTCTTGGAAATCAAGTAGCTTGCCTTAACTCGCGATATGAAGCATGGGGGTGACCCGGTTTCGACGGAGTGAGCGGGATTAGGCCTGCGTGCCGAGGTCTCCGACGATCTCGTAAAAAAGTCGGAAAACTAAAATAAATGGCGAAAACAACTTTGCCATGGCTGCCTAACTTAGATTAGGTGCCCGTTGCTCCGGTTTTTACCTTTCGGGACCGGATGTCAGCGTCGATTAGGAAGGTGCTCTCCTTAGGGACCGCCTGACCCGACGGAGAAAAGACTAATCAGGCTGGGTCAATCTGCGGTTCGCCGTTATGTCCTGGGTTGATCGAGAAAATAACATAATGGCTACGCACGTAGATGGCTTGGTTGCGTCGCTTTCGGACGGGGGTTCGATTCCCCCCACCTCCAATTATTATAATTCATTACAAATTAATAGATTACAACGGCAAGAGTGCTGGGTCATTTGCATATACCCCTCCACCCGTTGGCTATATCGTCAAGTATCATGCTACCACTTACGACGCCGGTGCTTGCAATCTGGTCACAATTAATCGTGGAGATTCCGGACTTTTGTTGGAGCAATGGCATGCTTATCTGCACCAGGCCGGATTTAAGGCAAGTATTTCTTAGCTGGTATTCTTTAAGCTAATGTTTTTGTGATTCATCCGCTTTGCCTTCCTGACCAGGCCTTTTCCGTCTATAAAGGTCTGCACCGGTGTTTCCGCCGTCAGCAGAGGCTTTTCACAAAGCGAAACGTCAGTAAATGTCCATTATTGACACGTGCCCAGATTTTTGTATATTTCTGTTGACCATATAGGGCCAATAAAACATTAAATTGGCGGGCTGCAGTCCAGGTCAAATAATTGGGGATCATACCTGATGGGGATCAGATACCAAGACAGGATTAACCATGATGCGGGAATAATTGTAGAATTTTTGAAATCGCCCCACAAGCATTTCATGCAATTCTATAAGCTCTGCTTTCACTACACAAAAAAGCACCTTTGCTCTCTCAAACGTCGTGGGGCTGTGCTTCCCAAGATAGGATCCAATCCCGAAACAAACCTGGATGACATTACAAACGACATACTCGGCATATTACTCAGTAGCGCCAGGGCGCCCTACAATATAGTCTTTGATTACTTTACGAAGCATGGCATAAGTCCGGAAAAAAACCAGGATGGATTCTTGATCTATCATCGGTTTACCATCCTGATAAGGGGTTTTGCCAACCGGGAGTTGTATAAAATCCGTGGTTACGAAAATCCCCAGACCAGAAAAATCAAAAGGCGTTTCAAGGATATATTGAAAGGCCCAGGTTATCACGAGAGTATTATTGGCGGTAGAGAATTCTTCACGCTTGAAGCTACCGGGAATCTCCGGCAGGACAAGCCGGTTATACCCTACGAGAAACTTTTGCAGATTGTCGAAAACACATACCATGAAAATATCAGCTATGTCAAATGGTGCCTAAAGATATTTGAAGCGATAGATAAATGCGGAGAATATCAAAACGGCATTTTCCGCCATGAACTTCTTCAGGCAGCAATTGAAATAAGCAGCAAGCATATGGAAATTAATTTTGGCGAGCGCGACAATCTATCCTCGATCGAGTTAGCATTGATCAGGCAGGCTGTGGAGAGGGCGATTCCAAAGACCCTTGATTGGGTTAGTGAAAATGTTAGCAGGGGATTTGTGGAAAAAGAGAGAATAACCAAAGAGGAATCCGAATTATTCCTGAAGGCGATTGAATTATATCTTTGGGATTTTGGCTGTGATGGCTCTCATGACAAATATCCCCGCTATTATTTTGTGCTTTTTCCTGATAAGGACCAGAATTTTTACCTGAAAAACCATAAATATCCGTTTGAAACAATGATAAATTCTGCCAGAGATTATTTTATAGATTTATTGAGAAATGATTCTACAATCAACGGAATTAGGGACTATTGATATATGTGTGGAGAAAGGCGGTAATTTGTGCACCCTTCCCGCTCTGAGATAGAGATGTATCTGGCCGGGAGGCTGGATGATGATAAAAAAGGTTTCGAGATCGCGGAACACCTGAAAGAATGTGAGTTCTGCGGTGAAATTGCTGAGGAATTCAAGCAATACCTTGATTTGCTTTACGAAGAAGAGGAATCCGAAATGCCCCTTCGCGCCTATCAGCAGGTCAGGACGCTTCATATTAGAGCCCTTGAACGGATGTCTATACCCTTGAAGCTTATAAAATCGGCCTATGATGAGGAGGTCGCTTACCTTGCGGCCGACGGCTCCGAGGGCGAAACGCCGGAGATTGTCAACCTGGCCACATTCTTTTCAGATCATCCGGAACTTATATTGAAGATCATGCGCAACAACCGGGAGAATCATGATTACGTGGAATTAATTGGCGATGAGCCATTTCAGGTAGCTAATGTCATGATCAGAATTCCGGAGATTGACAGGGATTTGATTACAGACTCGAATGGCGTTGCATCGCTGACCGATCTGAAAGACACTCACTACGACCAGTTTTCCTGGGAGATCAAGATGCCCGATGCTGTTTTTCACCTGGAGCAGCTTGAATACGATCCGGACAAGACCGAATACTCCAAAGAGCTGGAACTGGAGACCGACCATGGCGATAAAATCCGAATCAGGTTCGAGGGAAAGACTGAGGGTAAGCAAATCACTGTTAATATACTCCAGCTTGAGGGTGAATCTGATTTCGGAGAGCTTAAAGTGCTTATTTCGCAGGCAGATTTCAGGTTTATTAAGACAATATCCAGAAAAGATATCCTGGTATTCAATCTTGCTGATCCGGAAGCAGGAATAGAGATAAGGTTGTTTAAATAAATGCGCCATTCCCCGTTACAACTGGCTCGAATCTTTGAGGAGATTAAGGGCAAGCTCAGGAGAGCTCCTGTGTCGGATTCGAAGCTCCTGATCTTGATCAATTACTGGCCAGATCTTAAGGACGACCTGATTAGCAAATCCTATCAGAGCTATCTGCAGGAATATACTTCTCTCTTGAAACACTATTTCATTGCTGAATCATTATTGGATTTAAAGATTTCTGAAATCGATGTGATTATAACTGTTTTGGAAAATCTCACTAAGATTGATCCAGGGCTCGAATTAGATAAATGGGAAAAGTTGGCGCTTAGAAGATTGGCAACGCTCTATCTTTATGTCGGTGAGGTCGAGCCCGGCCTTAATGCCTGTCAAAGAATATTGGGACGTGAAATTGACAAGGGCATTGATCTTGAAAATGCTGCAGGTTTGAGCGAATATGAGAACTTTGAAGCAATCTGCCACCACTATGAAAAAAGTGATTCAAGACTGCATGAGATTTTGTTACGGATTAAAGACGAATGGAAGTCTAAATCGAGAGGTCTGGATTACGATATCGCGTTTTGTCTATTTGTCGAGAAAGATGATTCAGGCAACAACATGCGCGGACGTATGCGGACCTTGAAAGCCTCAGTTGAGCTGGTATCTAAAACCTCTCCGGATGACAAGGTTACCTTTGACAACCAGACCAAATCGCCGGATGATCCATTTGTCGGTTCAGTCTATAACTCACTGAAAGCGGTACGAAAAGTAATTGGCAGGTATGGTCACAAGGAAGCAAGCAAACGATTTTACAATGCACATTTCTCTATCGAGAACAGCAAGCAGACTTTCACCGGCGATTCAATCGGCCTGGCTGCGGGGCTGGTGA